>Ga0102962_1000159_pt1 | contig 38889 bp, 32 predicted proteins | sample SalPonF2_C_D2_MG_FD_84519 | JGI IMG/M metagenome (GOLD analysis project Ga0102962, IMG submission 84519) | Salt pond soil microbial communities from South San Francisco under conditions of wetland restoration - Salt Pond MetaG SF2_C_D2_MG ...
CACTCGCTCATGCAGTTCAGCCCACAACCGCTGCCACAGCCCCGAGTGGCGCCAGCGGCGGAAGTAGCCGTATACCGTGTCCCAGGGCGGGAACTCCTTGGGCAACTGGCGCCACTGGCACCCCGTTTTGTTTACGTAGAGGATCGCGTTGACGATGCGGCGCAGCTCGTAGATCCGGGGCCGTCCGCCGCGTTCGGGCTGGGGCCCGTGCTTATCGATGAGCGTTTTGAGCAGGTGCCACTCGTTATCGGCGAGATCGCTCGGGTCCATTGGTCCCGTCGGTCAGTGGATTAGGCCGTAACGCTTAGATACCACGTGAAGCATTTCAACAGCTTCTTACATCCCTGCGGCGAGCGCTCTGCCTGACTCTGCTTCAAAAAGCTTGATCTTGCCCTCAGGCAAAACCACCGAAATCCGCTCACCGCTCTTCACCCGTGTATCTGGGGAGACCCGGGCCTTAAAGCGCGTATCCACGCCGTCAAAGTCAATCTCCAGCACCACCTCAGCGCCCAACGTCTCCACTGCCCCGATACGTCCGATCAGCTCATTCTTCTCACTACTATCCCCGGTGCGTCCGTTACCTATCACGACATCCTCGGGTCGTATACCCATCACGATACTACTGCTCTGCGCAGCGTTCCCCGCTGCCGAACTGTTCTGTATACAAACTCGCTGTGTGCCCCATTTCATCTGCAGTTGCCCATCGCCAGAAGCGCACTCGAGCTTCACAACATTCATCGGCGGGCTGCCCAGAAACTCCGCCACAAACGTGTCAGCCGGATTGCGGTATACATCCATGGGTTCCCCAACCTGTACCACTTCACCGTCCCGCATAATGCAGATACGCTCTCCCATCGTCATCGCCTCCACCTGATCATGCGTGACGTATATCATGGTGGTTTCGAGCCGATGGTGCTGCCTTATCATTTCATCTCGCGTACGCGACCTCAACGCTGCATCCAGATTCGACAAGGGCTCATCAAACAAAAAGACAGCCGGATCCCTCACAATGCCCCGTGCCAACGCCACACGCTGGCGCTGCCCGCCCGAGAGGGCCGCTGGCTTGCGATCGAGCACCCCCTCCAGACCCAGCATCTGCGCAGCGCGCGCAACCTTTCTCTTCACCTCCTCCTTGGGGATCTTCCTCCGCAGCAAACCAAAGGCAATATTTTTCCACACAGTCATATGAGGGTAGAGCGCATACGACTGGAACACCATCGCTATGTCCCGCTCTTTCGCAGGCACGCGCGTCACATCCTTTTCGCCAATGAAAAGCTGGCCTGCGGTGATCCGTTCCAGGCCCGCGATCATGCGCAGTGTCGTGGATTTTCCGCAACCGGAAGGGCCCAGGATCACGAGAAACTCGCCATCCGTGATGTCAAGCGAAAGGTCCTTAACCACGGCCTCCGTCGATTTGAGGTACTTTTTACTGATACTTTCCAGCTTTACACCAGCCACTTTGTCTCTCTCCGAAGCAGATAACCGAACTGCCGACCCCAGCGTCCTATCCCGCTGTGGTACACGCAGACGCGATGCTATTTAACCGCCCCAGCGGTCATGCCCTGAATGACCTTCTCAGAGAACAGCGCATACACGAGCAGAACCGGGATAACAGCAATCATAAGCCCAGCCGCCAGCAATGCGATCTCCTCCCTCTGATCACCCATGAACTTCATGATTCCCAGCGGTAAGGTCCATTTCGAACTGCTGCTGAGCAGCACAATCGCAAACAGGAACTCGTTCCAGATGTAGACAATGTTCAGCACGATCGTGGTGGCCACGGCGGGCCAGCTGATCGGCAGCGTAAGCTTCCAAAAAATCTCCCATTCCGAATATCCATCTATCCGCGCCGCATCCAGCAGATCTTCTGGGATCTGGGCGAAAAAACTCTCAAGCAAATAAATGGTCAGCGGCAACTGCATGGCGATATAGACCAACGTCAGCCCCGTCAACGTATCGTAAAGCCCGTAACTAACGAGCAGCTGATACAAAGCGATGACAGTTATCTGTGGCGGCAAAATGATCCCGCTAAAGAGCAGAAAATAGACGACCCGATTACCCGGGAACCGATACCGCGCCAGACAGTGGCCGGCCATAGAGCCAATCACCGTTAGAAACAGCACCGAGGCCACCGTGACGATCGTGCTGTTGGCGAAGTACCGCCCGTACCCGGCACCCAGCCATACTTTCGCATAGTTCGCCCACTGAACAACATGAGGCAGCGCATAATGGTTATTCTCAATGCCGGCCGTCGTGCGAACCGACATGATCGCCACCCAGCCAAACGGGCCGATGTAGAGCGTAGTGAACGCGAGCAGCGCGATAAGTATGAAAACCTTACCCTTGAGGCCAATCCTAAGCATCTCAGTATTCCAGCTGCTCACGCCGCCTGAACAAGTACGTCAGCAGTAGCACCAGCACGAGGACGACAAAAAACCAGATCGTGGCGATCGCGGAGGGGTAACCCAAGTCAAACGTGCTCCAGTCGAAGGCCCGTTTGTACACATATGTCGACACCGTTTCCGTGGACCACAGCGGCCCTCCGCGAGTCATGACCCAGACCAGATCAAAGATCTTCATCTTGCCGATAAAGGACAGGATAAGAAGCGCTGCAAAAGTGTTGCGCGTCATGGGAACGATGACCGACCATATCTTATGCCACCAACCGCAATTATCCAGCTCCGCCGCTTCCAGCACCTCCGACGGTAAAGCGTGCAAAGCAGCGAGAAAAACGATCATATGGAAGCCAATCCACTTCCATGAGTCCACGAATATAAGCGCCCATAGCGCCGTCTTGGGCAATGCAAGCCAGGGGGTAGCCAGGAAACCCAGACCAACGGCGCGCAGAAGGGTATTTAGCGCTCCCCAGTCATCATTGAATATCCAGCGCCACAGTACGGCAATGACCACATAGGAGATTAGCACCGGGGTAAACCACACCACCCTGAAAAATCTCGACAAGGGAATCTTTGAGTAAATAAATAACGCCAAGATAAACCCGACGCATACGTCGAAGATGGGGGACATGGTCGCCCAAATAAATGTGTTAATAACAGCGTGGCGGAATACCACGTCGCTGGTAAGTATTTGAATATAATTTGAAAATCCGATGTACTGATTCGTACCGTTCGGATGAATGATAAAGAAGCTGTTCCAGATGGTTTTTATGGTGGGATACGCCGTGAACAGGGCAAAAATCACGAGAGCCGGCAGCAAAAACGCCACAGTGCTGCCCCACGTGCCGTGCGAGTCATCCATCCAGCCCATCAGCACGCGTCGCCACCAGCGATCAGCTGCCCGGGCTTTAGGCAACGCCTCCCCAGCCTGCTGTGTCCCCTCAGTCATATTGCGACCACCTTCTCACAGGGACGGGCATGGGGCGTGGGGTTAGTCGCCCCACACGCCCCAGCCCGTGGTACTCACTGCTTGTAACAAGCCGAATTCATCATCGACGCCACCTGGCCGGGTGACATCAAGCCCGCGGGCAGTCCTTGGTTGAATACCTGGATGTAAGTGTCACGGCAGGACCCGTGAATGAAGTTCAAGGGTTTGCCGATGAACCATTTCCGGCCCTGGTTTATATCCTCGAGTTCCTTAAAATAGGTAGCGTGTTTGCCCTTGAACGTCTCGTTTTTGGGCGGCTTCATCGCACTCTGCACTGAGGTTAGCGTGAACCACTTGTGACCCCACCAGGGTGTGGCCATGATGTTAAGAAACTCCGCCGCCAATTTCTTATGCTTGCTATTCGCGTTGATCGCGTAGCTTCCGTCGATGCTCTTGTCCTTGCAGTTATCGCACGCGCCTCCCGGCATACTCGGGAACCGCATGATGCCCAGCTCAAAGCCTTTGGGCTGCCCACCCTTTGAGGGGGGATTGAACGCGTTCTGGGTGTACCAGCTACCCATGGGCAGCATCAGTCCCTGCGGCTTGGTGTGAAAATAAAATCGGGACTCGGCCAAGGTCATGCTGGCGAAGGTCCTGGGATATGCGCCGGCCTTGACCAGTTCGTGAACGTAGCGAAATACCTTCATCACCCGCGGGTCCTTGAACGACAGTTTCCCATGCCAAAGCTCGCCGTACGCCTTGGGTCCCAGTTCCCGCAGCAGCAGCTGATCCACCATGTAGGTACCCGGATAGGGCCGATCCGCAATGCCCTGAACGATGGGCGTAATGCCGGCTGCGCGGGCCTTTTTCACCAGTTGTAGGAATTGCTTGGAATTATACTGCTTGTCGGCCGGCAGCTGGTACCCTAACTTGTGTAGCAGTTTTTTATTATAGTACAGCTCGATGGTAAAGGCCTGGAACGGCAGCGCGTACGTCTTGCCCTTAACGGTCCAGATTTTTCTGGCCCACGGCTGCACATTTTTCCAATCGATCAGTTTGTTCAGTGGCGCCAGGAAACCATTGCTTACGTAAGAATCCAGCTTCGGCGGCTCGAGATACAGGATATCCGGTCCCTTATTAGCCCTCATTGCGGTCATTTCCGCAGCGTACAGGGGGTCTTTTTGGTACCAGTGGATCTTAACCTTCGCATTTGGATGCTCAGAGTCAAATTTCTTTACCGCCAAACCGATCGCTTTACGCGCCGGCAAGTCATTCGCGTAGTGGCTCCATACCGTAATGGTTGTTTCCTTGGCCAGTGCCGGCCAGGAGCTTAGAGCCATGACCATGCTGCATACGAAAACCAGCAATGTCAGGGGCTTACATAAAAATTTCATGGTATTGTCCTCCTCCGTCAGAAGATAAGTCGGTCGTGGTCTAGTCAGCTGAACAGGCAAATGATCCCATAGAGCTGGTGTGGCTTTTAGCCGGTGATCAGGACAGGCCCGACAGGAAACCAAAATCGGCGCCACGGTCGGCCTGCAGGACATGCTCAAGATAGAGCGAGCGATAGCCTCGCTCCGGGCGGGATGTGCATGGACCCTGTACCAGATTTTCTCGGCGAGCGGCCAGCTCCGAGGCCGATAGCTCCACATTCAGGGCGCGTCTGGTGACATCCAGCGTAACGGTATCGCCGCTGCGAACAAGCGCCAATGCACCGCCAATGGCGGCTTCGGGACAAACGTGCAGGACCACAGTGCCCTCGGCCGTGCCGCTCATCCGGGCATCGGAGATACGCACCATGTCCTTTACGCCTCTCCTGGATAACTTTCGTGGAATGGGGATGTAGCCCGCCTCGGGCATGCCGGGGGCGCCCACAGGCCCGGCGTTCCTCAATATTAGGACGCTGTCCGGTTCCACATCCAGGCCCGCGTCGTCGATTTTGCTGTGTAGCTCTTCAAGGCTGTCGAAGACCACCGCCTTGCCGCTGTGCTTTAGCAGCGAAGCGCTGGCGGCGGACTGTTTAATAATCGCCTGGCCGAGATTTCCCTCCAGCACTGCTATCGCGCCACCGCTGAACACCGGCTCAGCGAGCGTGGCGATCGCAGGATGGGTAAAATCGGCGCTGAAATTCTTGAGGTTTTCAGCGTGGGTCTTGCCGGTGACGGTGAGGCAGCTGTCGTCGATCAGCTCGCCCAGTTCCTGCATAAGCTTGGGTAGGCCACCCGCCTCATGGAAATGCTCAAGATAGTGGGTCCCGGACGGCTTAACATTGGCGAGGACCGGCGTGGTGCGGCCTAAGGCGTCGATGTCCGTCAATGACAGCCGTATACCCAAACGCCCGGCGACTGCCGCGAGGTGTATCAAAGCGTTGGTCGAGCCACCTGCTGCCATCAACACGCGAATGGCGTTGCGAAAGGCCTGCGACGTCATGATCTCGGATGGCTTACGCCCCTGCGCGGCGAGCCTCACCGCTGCGGCTCCGCTATGTTCGGCCGCACGCTCGCGGTCGGCGTGCACGGACGGAATAGCGGCGGTGCCGGGAAGCGACATGCCCAAAGCTTCCGCCATCAACGCCATCGTGCTCGCCGTACCCATCACCATGCAGGTTCCGGCTGCAGGAGCGAGCTTATCGCTGATGCTTGATAATTCGCTCTCGTCCATCTGACCCGCCCTGTAGGCGGCCCATGCCCGCCTGCAATCGGTACAGGCCCCAAGGCGGGTGCCTTTATGGGTTGTCGTGACCATCGGCCCTACAGCGAGTGAGACGGCGGGCACGTCCGCGCTCGCCGCAGCCATCAGCTGCGCGGGAATCGTCTTGTCGCAACCGCCGATTAGCACAACCGCATCCATGGGCTGCGCGCGGATCAACTCCTCAGTCTCCATCGCCATGAGGTTGCGCAGGTACATGCTGGTGGGGTAGCAAAACGATTCATGGATGGACATGGTGGGGAATTCCACCGGAAGCCCGCCGGCGAGCATCACCCCGCGCTTCACCGCCTCCACCAGCTGCGGCACGCGCCCATGGCACGAGTTGTACCCGCTATATGTATTGGTGATTCCGACTACCGGGCGCGAGAGGGCCTCCTCCCCGTAGCCCATGGATTTCAGGAACACCTTACGCAGGAAAACCGAAAATGCTCGGTCGCCATAATCGGTCAGGCAGCGATCGAAACCCTGCCCTCGCTCTGGACCTTCCGCCACTGTCTCTCCTTAATTTGCCGATTGCGAGCCTTGAGTGGGAAACGACTCTCATGGCGCACTCTTTACCCGCTCCGAAGCGGGACACGACCTGCAAAACAACACTTCGCGCGCCGTCCCCGCCAAATGAGGACACCGTTCATGTTAACAATACCATGATCAACGGTTATGTCAAGAATCCTGTCAACAATCGTGTTATCCTAATCTCGGTGATCACTGCTCGACGGATTCCATGAGCCTCAGAGCAGTGCCCTGGAGCGCCGCCCCCCGCCAACGCAACAGCGTCGTTAGCACGCTTCCGCTTTTTACGCGGACACGCCCATCCGTTTGAATATAAAAAATAACTTTCATTGCGGATGGCTGAGTTGCTGAATAAAGCACCGCAACCTAACCTACCGGCACTGCCTGGGTTTCCCTGAGGCCGCTGCGCCATAATCAGCGCTGAGGCACATCACGTACCGCTCCAGCCCTCGCTATCTACAAGTTGACATGATTATTGACAATCTTGGTGGCGCCGACTAACGTAGAGTTTACGGATGACAACGGGGAATAAAGGAAGGGTCGCTCGCCTGCGGGGTCACCAGACCTGATGTGTCCCGGATTCCAGCACCTGGAGCGCCTACCCGAGGAGCAGCGTCCGCCCTGGCATTTCACTATGACCACGACCGCCACCACACCTAATTCCGCCTCAGTCGCGACCAGCGTCTTTCAAACCATTCAAGAAGACATTGCGCTGGGTTATTTGCGCCCGCGCGAGCGCCTGCCCGAAGAAGACCTCGCAGCGCGCTTTAACGTCAAGCGCCACATCATTCGTGCAGAGTTACAGGAATTAGAGCGATTCGGCCTCGTCAGGCGCGTTCCTAACAAGGGCGCGGTGGTGACGGACTATAAGCCCAGGGATGTCAAGGGACTGTTCGAGCTGAGAGTCCTGATTGAAACAGCGGCGGCTGAGCGCATCGTATACCCCGCCGACGCGGATGTTGTACGGCATCTGCGGGCAATTCAGCTGGAGCACGATCAGGCCACTCGTGACAATCGGATGCGGCAAGTGCTCCGACTCAATGATCAGTTTCACAAAACGCTGTTCGCACTCTGCGATAACCCGTATATCGTGGAAACGATCCGCTATTTTCAGAAAAAGAGCTATGCCGTGCGCTTTTATTCTATCTCCGCCCCGCAATACCTGCAAAAAGCGCGTGACGATCACTGGGAAATGATACGGGCACTAGAGCACGCCGAAAAAGCGACCCTTGTAGCCCTGTGCAGGCACCATTTGGAGCAATCATGCGAAGCGTATGCGCAAGCTTACGCTCGCATGTTTCCGGAGTTCGATGTAAGCGAATAGCCCACTGGTACAACGGATCGGCGTACATCAGGACACCCCACCCGGCAACGTCACAGTTCCCGCCGACTCATTGAACGACTGAGAGATGTTTGCAAATGCATGAACACCCTAACGCAGTGCCCCGCGGACTTATTGCACCGATCGTGACGCCATTCAACGAGCGCCACGAGCCTCTGGAGCACCTTTATATACAACATGCGAAGTGGTTGCTTGGCAACGGATGCACGGCGCTAGCCCCCTTCGGCACGACCGGAGAAGCCAACTCGCTGTCCGCCGCCGAGCGCTGTCGCCTTCTGGAAGCGCTGGTGGACTCCGGCGTCAGCCCGGACCAACTTATCCCTGGTACCGGTTGCTGCTCCCTCGCCGAGACAATCAGCTTAACCAAGCACGCGCGGGAGCTAGGCTGTTGCGCCGTCCTGATGCTGCCACCGTTTTATTACAAGGGGGTGCCCGACGAGGGTCTTTACGATTATTTTTCAACGGTTATAGATCGTTTGAAAGACAACCATCTCAGGATCCTTCTTTATCACATTCCGCAAGTTTCAGGGGTCGGTTTCAGCCTGCAACTGATAGAGAAGCTGGCCAGTGCCTACCCTCAGATCATAGCCGGACTTAAGGACAGCGCTGGTGACTGGACGTTCACGGCATCCGTCATAGAACGGTGTCCTTCTATGTCTGTGTTTAGCGGGTCAGAAGTATTCGCGACAAAAAACGTCCGAGCCGGTGGTGCTGGCTGCATTTCCGCAACGGGAAATATCAATCCTCAGAAAATAGCGGCTTTGCTCAAATCTTCACCATCATCGGGCGCGTTGGAAGCGCAACAGGCACTTGATGCCGTACGCCAGCGCGTGCAGGAACTTCCCCTGATCGCGGCTATAAAGTTTATCGTGGCAAATTACACATCCGAGCCAGCGTGGAGGAACACGCGCCCACCGTTGTTACGGTTGGACGAGCAGCCGGGAGCTAAACTGATAGACGATTTAGAGGGCACACTGCGATACCGTTGGCCAACCGCTTCGCACTGAGGGCTGGTTTGCCTCACGTGCAGTATGCCCGGCTCCCTCACCACGCCCATGACGTAAGGAAGTCAGTGTATTGACCTTTGATACAAACTGTTCAGCCCCGCGATATCCGGTCCCTAAGTGCACGGTTTCGCACCAGAAGCCGAACCGTGCGCACACGTGCATACCCACGGGTCCTGGGACCGGCATGCCCACATTTTGGTCCTCCGGTGTGCTACCCGCTTCCTTGCCAGCAAGGTCCAGCCAACTAGGCGATAGGGTCTTTGCATGCTTGGCGGTTGGTACCCGATATATTAGCTGCGGTACCTGTTCACATATCCAATTGCCCCATGACGCGGGAGATACGTGGAATTCTCATGAACAAATACGAAATTGCGGTGATTCAAGGCGACGGTATCGGACCGGAAGTGTGCAGCGCTGCCATGGACGTGCTGAATGAGGCGGTTGGCGGTGATCGATTTGATTTTGTCGAATACCCGGCCGGTGCGCAGCACTACGTCGATTCCGGGCAAGCCTTCCCCAATGAAACTTTTGAGGGTTGCAAACGCGCGGACGCCATTTTGCACGGTGCAGCCGGTCTTCCGGGCGTGACTTACCCGGATGGCACGGAAGCCGGGCTTGACTTCGGGTTGAATTTACGGTTTCGGCTGAATTTATATGCAAACATCAGACCGATCAAACTCCATAAAGGAGTTCTTTGTCCGTTGCGAAAATTCGAACCAGGTGCGATTGACTACGTTATAGTGCGCGAGAATACCGAAGGCCTTTACTCGTCGAGGGGAGGCGGAACACGGGTTCGAGACGATCTCGTAACGGATACACTCGTTGTAACGCGGGAAGGCACGGAGCGCGTTGTACGAAAAGCCTTCGAGCTTGCAAAGGCTCGCACAGGTGCGCCAGAGGACGGTAAACGTCGCGTGACATGTTGTGATAAATCAAATGTCCTGCGCAGTTACGCCTTTTTCAGGGAGGTGGCTATAAGCGTCGCCAAAGACTACCCAGACATTGAGCTTGACTTTGCATTGATGGACGCGATGACCGTCCACCTGGTTAATCGGCCGGACTACTACGACGTGATCGTCACAGAAAACATGTTTGGTGACATTCTTTCCGACCTTGGAGCGGCGACGATTGGAAGCATGGGGATGTCGCCGACCGCCGAAGTCGGGGATCGCCATGGCTTCTTCCAAGCGGCCCACGGGTCAGCGCCCGACATAGCGGGACGTGGGATCGCCAATCCGCTTGGCACTATCTTGTCCGCGCAGATGATGCTGAATTGGTTGGGTGACCGGCACGGGGATGACAGCCTGCTAACAGGAGCCAAGCGAATTTCTAGAGCTGTGGAACGTGTGCTCGCTTCTCAGGAGGGACTACCGTATGACCTCGGTGGCAAGGGGACTACGGCTGAAGTTGCCGGTAACGTTAAGAAAAGTCTGAACTATTAGCTGAAGGCTCAGTGCCGAGCGCGCCGGGTGTGGAAAGAGAGTAACACTCGCTGTTTCGCCACATTCGGCTGCCAGCAGCGGTCATTCAGCTTTCCCGAAGCCTGTTTCCGAGTCCAACAGGCGCGTTTCGCCTGTCAACTCCCCGTCAGTTGCCCGCGTGCCAGATACAAATTCGTCAGGCCAATCAGTCTAAACACTTGGGCTGCGTTCTTCTCGGGACCCCGATAGACATGATGTTTTGATAATCCTCTAGGCCAGCCTCCTGGTCACCGTAGCGCGGGGCTACGATGACAGGGCAAGCAAACCCGACTCAGGAGGCTGAGATGACACTGTACTGCGGGATTGATCTGCACTCCACCAACCGGTTGGTGGTAGTGATTGACGAGGCGGACAGGCGGCTGGTGGAACCGCGCCTGCCCAATGAGCTGGCGGCGACGGTGGAGCTGCTGGAGCCGTTTCGCGGTGAGGCGGTGGTACCGCGCTTCCCGAGGGAACGACGTTAGAATCAGCGCCGTACCTGAGCACAAGCCGCACCGGCTCGAGCATGGTTTTCCATGTCCCATAGCGCGTGGCCATGTGCAACGACGCGCGGCCCTCACTGTCGGCGGCGTTCGGATCGGCACCGCGTTCGAGCAACACACGCACACTCTGTTGCGAACACACCCTTGCCGCCGCGAGCAAGGGGGTCACATCCCCTTTGCTCAACGGCCACGGAGCCCGTTCGCCCGCGGCGGCGTACAAATTCGGACTTGCCCCCGCGTCCAGGCACTCGCGCACGGCCCCGGCATCGCCGCCCACGGCAGCTTCCAACAGCGTGCGCCGCCGTGTACCGGCGGCATTATCGGTGGGATCACTCATCGTTGCCTCTCCCTAGTCGGTGCATTCCAGTCCAACGTTGAGTCGCGTCAGGCGACTTTGCTTCACGGGCAGCTGGGCGCGCATCGCCCCGCGGCTGTCGTCGATCCGTTTGCATAGCCGGCCCGCCCGGATTCGGGTCGCATCCGCTGCCGGCGGCGCCCGGCCCGTCGACCATCCGTCGCATCGAATACGACTGTACCGGCGAGGTCGGACACGGCGGGGTCGACAAGGCTGGCGCGCTCGCGCCCGCTGGTGCCGATAACCCAGGTGCCGGGCCAGGCGCGGTCATCCGTGACGACGGGGCGCCACGTTCCGCCACCGATCAACCCCGGCGCGCACCTGCGCGCACTAGCGTGATACGCCGATACCGGCGAGCACCTTTTCGATGTCGTCGCCGCTCATCCGCCAGCCGCGCTCCTGGTGCAGATGCGCGATCGCCAGCTCTTTGAAACGCTGATGCACGCGCACCGCGAGATCGTCGTCGCCGGTGTGGTGAGCGACCAGCGCGAGTGCGAGCTAGGCCGGCCCGGAGCCGAGGTAGCCCCACGCAAATCCGGTCGGCGCATGGTTGAACAAGTCAAGCCTCGGGTCCAGCGGCCGGCCATCGACCGTGACCTGGTACGTGCCGTCGTTTGGGCTGAAAGTTCCTACGTACTCCATGTCATATCCCCTTTCCTGGGTTCACGGGTTGCGATGACGTGTGCCATCAGCTTCGCAATTCCTAACGTCGAGCCTATCCGCCCTGAGGGGGCCGCGGGCCGGCCGCTACCCGGTCGACCCGGCCTTCATCAGCCAGCGACAACTCAGGTCGCCCGTATGTCCATCGGCTCATCGAACATCCCAAGCCCGCAACTCACTGAATCCCGAGCTTGAAACGGTTCTCTATCCAGTACTTCGCCCTCGTCGCCCGTTTTGCCTTGCCGCCGTTGCCATGCTTTTCGACGTAGCGGTCCCGCAGGTCCATGGCCCAGCTCACCTGCCGCGGCGTGCCCTTGAGCGCCGGCAACCCCTCGGCGTCGGCTCTCTCGCGCACCCGCTTGCCAGACCCGTCGATGCCTGCCGCGCACACTCCCCGGCCGTTTCAGCCGGGTCCGCGGTCTTGTCTCAGCCGTTGCCTGGTCCGAAGACCTTGGCAACCACCGCATCCCGTGCATGCCGGGCGTGTCTTTTCGCACGCTGCAATTCGAACTCATCGTCGCGTTCGTTGGCGTCGGTCGCATAGCGAAAATCCACCTCCTCCCCAACGACCGGATCGAGCCCGAGCGCTTTGAGGTCGACGGTCAGGTGGGCACTGCCGTCGTCGAGCCAGGTGATAAAGCGGTCGGTATACGTGACGCGCCCGGCACACGTTTCACCTACGCGAGGCAACCGCGGAAACGTCCCGTCGCGCTGCGCCACGTCGGCACCAAGTGCGTCACTGGCGAACAGGGCCCCTACCTCTCCACCCCAGCGCGCACGGCCAAACGAATCCGCTGCCCGTTTCTTCCTGAGCGTGTCTTCAAAGGCGTTTCGCTCGTAAGTCTGCTTGGCCCATATCCGCTGCTCGTGCGAGAGCGCTCTATCGATGCGCACCCGGGCCGCCCAGATCAGCTCGTCCATGCGCGATACACCCCAGGCGGTTTCGAAGTCTGATGCAAGCCAGTCGAACTCCCGCCACGGATCAGCCCCAATGAAGCGTCCGACGGCATCCGAGAAAAGCGGGCGCTCGAATCTCGGATCGGCGGGAATCGTCGGCCTCATCACGACCAGACGCTCCACCTCCGTCGCCGACCATGACCGCCAATACCAGCTGAGATATTCGCCGACGCTTTCGAACATGTGGGTCACGAGGGAGGATGCGAACAAAGGCGGCAGCTCCTGAATCCAAGGGGCGTCCGCCATCCGCTCTTCGATCGCCGCGTCGGGATAGTGCCCCCGCAGGTCGTGCATACACACGAAGTACTCGCCTTGCTGTCCGGTCGCGGTGAAGCGAACACCGACGCGCAGTACGACGGGAGCCGGGTTCTGACTGTTTCCGGGCTTCATTTGCTCGAGCTTGCGGGCCACACTGAGCGGTGGCGACGCCACGTGCTGGACTCGCTCGACGCGAAACCCGAGAGCATCGAGCTGCGCCCGCGGTGACAAAGCACGGAACGCGCGAGGTGTACGCCGGCAACGCCGTACCGCGGGAGCGCACCGCCGGTGCGCATAGCCCTCATCCGCTGCTGCGTCCCGCATGCCACGCCGCGACGAATCACCGGTCTTCGCCGCTTGCACATGTTCATGCAGCAGCAGCGCTGCCTGCCCCTGAGGCGTCTCCCGCGCCAGCTGATTCACACCTTTTGCCGCGGACGAGGATGCGATCGGTTCACCGGTTAGCGGCGAGCAAAGCTTGCGACCCTCCCAGTCACGCGCCGCGCGTGCCGCCAGGTAAAGCGGCGTAAAGCCGTTGCTGTCGCGCGGCGCGGGCTCGGCCCCGTAATCCAGGAGCAAGCGCACCAGTTCCGGATATCCCGTTTCCGCAACCAAGTGCAGCGGGGTGCGCCCCAGTTCGTCCGCGCACCCCGCATCGGCGCCGTGGCGCAAGAGCACCCGGCAAACATCAACATGGCCGTTCCATGCGCTTGTGCGGAACTTGCGCACGCCATCTATTAACTCGCCCACATCGACGCGCCACCAGTCCGTCGGACAGATCGCCTTCGCCGCTAGCAACAGCGGCGTATCATCTGCCGCGCTACGGGCATTCACGTCCACGCCTGCCTCGAGCAACAGCGCACACATATCCGCGTTCACACAGTTCGCCGCCACGTGGAGCGCGGTATCGTCGAGTGTGCCCCGCGCTCTCGCTTGCGCACCGGCCTGGAGAAGATGGGCGGCCAGGGCCAGGTTGCCGCCGCGGACCGCTTCCCACAAGTGCAGGGCCTTGAGCGGGTCCCGCGCGCCGTCCAGCACGGCACCGGCCGCGAGCCGGGCGTCTTCCTGAGCGAACAAAACCACCGATTTGGGATCGCCGTATGACCGCCCGGTGCGGTGCTCACGGGGCGTTTCGGTCAAGGCGCAACGCACCAACGATTCACCGTCAACAAAGCCAGCAGCGACTACCACATCGCGGCGGAGCCGTTGCGCCACCTCATCCGCGAGAACGCCGTAAGCGCGCTCTGAGACCTGCCGCAGCCCGTCAAGCGCGTGGATCAGTTCACCCGGATCCACCGCTTCCGCGGCGTGCAAAATGCGCGCCGCATGGTCGACGACGACTGGCGTACCGCCCAGCTGCCGCGCCTTCGACATCAATGACGCGTACGCGAAATGGTGCGGATCCGTGAACCAGCCGTCGTGATGCTCGCACATCTCTGGCGATCTTCTCAGATGGCGCGCATGGCCGTTTTGATAGTCCGTTCCGACGGGTTCGTAGGCGCTGGTGTTCGATAGCATGGATTGCATTGGTCCTCCGTGGACGTTCGTTCCGACGTTAAGTAATGATGCAATGCCCATGCCAACAGTTTGACCCGGAGATGTCTTTGGCCGCCTAATCAACGCGTTAGCATTATCCGAGCGGTGCCATTGGACCGACTGTAATGGCCTCCACGCAGCGGACCCACCGTGGTGGGCGTCAGATTTCAGACGCGGGTGACTACTATGTGACACGGCCTTCCAGACCGTGCCCGAAGAGGTTCGCAGCTAGGCCGCGTCCTAACCCGCGATATGTTCCGCAGGCAGTCCCACGCCGCTCGGCGAGCAACCCGGGTACTGCTTTCCGGCCGGAATCGGGCTGCCCCGCGCCGGGGCTTCCGGAGCGGTCCCGCCATTCGTCCATTGTTCGCCGAATAAGCGCATTTTTACTGAGCCGTTAACACTGCGGCCTGCGCCCGTCCCTGTCCACGACGTCGGGGTCGGCGTCGCGGTATCGCAGAGCATCGCGGGCCGCGATCGCATCCCCTCTCCTGACTGCATCCAGCAGCCTTCGCTCCGAATCACACATCATTTCCTCTGTTACCTCTTACGTGACCGTTGCCGCCGAGGGCGTCGGAGACCGTGCCGCGGGAACTCATGCGCCCACAGCACTACCGCCACCTCGTCGGATCCGTTCGTTCCCGCTTCGTCCAGCGGGGTATCGCGGCCGACGTCAATCGACCGGTCCGTCACCCAGAAACGCCGGCGTGTACTGGCGTGCCGTGATCACGCGGCGCAGACCTCTTGCCCGCAGCGGCGAGTGCTCTCTTTTGCTGTGCCGCACGGTCGTCCCGACGGGCACGTAGTACTCGCGGTCCCTATCGTCGCCGGTGCGGACGAGGATCGCTTTATCACGCGGCGCGCGGATCATGTGCGAATCGCGGATGGTGATCTCCCTCGAGTCCAGGGGCTCCGCGTCTTCGGGCAGGGCCCGCACCGGCAGTAGCGCGACATCGCCCTGCAACTGGAGATCCTCGATATCGGACTCGCGGATGCCCCACAGTCGTGTCAGAGCCCACCGCACGGTCGCCTCGGGGGTCTCCAGTGCCCGGCGGCTGCGCAGCGGCGACTGGCCCGGCCGGCAACAGGCGACCCATGGCGTTCCGTCGTGCTCGTGGCGGCCCATCACGCCGTAGAGCTTCGTGATCTCCGGATACCAGTCGCGCCGGGGCCTGTAGTAGTGGCGCGCCTGTACCGCCACCAGACCGGGCTCCCTCCACCAACCGTAGACATCCAGATTCACCGCCTGGACGGACTCCCGGCGACCGGAGCCGCGGGAATCCACACCGGTGGAGATGATGCCCGCACGTTCGGCGTCGCGGATCATCTGTCCGACCCAGGCGGGGTGGCTCTCGTACTGCTCGTACGTGCCTCGCGCGTAGCGCCTGTCGTCATCCTCCTGTTGCGCAGTGCCACTGACAGTAGTGAGTTGTGCTGCCGCATCCATCAGTCGTCCTCCATATCCGAGGTCATCACGGAGGGGCCCGGCGGAGACCGTGCCCATACCAATACCCGGACACGGCGGTCAGCAGCGGTTTACGGCCTGTTTTTCTTGATTATTTTTCCTCGGCTTGTCGGTTCGTTCCTATGCGTTCGCAGACGCGAACGCCTGATTGCCGGGTGGGCATTGCTCCTCCCTGGATCTGATCACCGACATAAGTATGCAATGCAATGCCTGTGCCAGCAGTTCGTCCCGGAGATGTCTTTGTCCGCCTAATCAACGCCTTAGCATTATCCGAGCGGTGCCATTGGACGGACTGTGGCAGACTCCCCGCAGCGGGCACACCGTGGTGGGCGTCAGATTTCAGACGCGGGTGTCCGCTGAGTGACACCGCACTCCAGACTGGGCAGAGCCGGTCCGCAGCGAGGCAGCCTCCTGACCGGAGACACTTGCCACGGCCGTTCCCACGCCGCTCGGCGAGCAACCCGGGTACTGTGCTTTGACAGGCGCCCCCGGCGCGACGGCGCCCAGCGGATGGCCAATGCTTGGTGCATGTCTGGCTCGGCGGAACCACCTGTCCGGGCGCGTGGCGACACGGCATCATGCGGCTCCGGGGTCGTACGCAAACCCCGGGAGTGAGCACTGCAGGACAAACCCGTCATCCATCCCTGCGGCCGTCGTCCCCTGTATCAGCGCCGCCGCCGAGCGCCGATCGCACCAAGCCGCGGGCCGACAGTGACCGCAAAAAAGCGGCTGTGTCGTCCAAGCCCTCCCAGACGTGGTCCTCCAACGTCCCGGATGTCCGCCGCTCTTCAATGACGTCTACCGGGGTCCGTCCCTTGTTGTCCCTGGCCTTCGGCGACAATCCGTGCTCATTGCAAAGCCAACGACAAAGATCTGGGTCACCCTGACCAGCCGCCGTGTGGAGCAGCGTGGCTCCCGCGTCGTCGAGGATCTGTGGTACCGGCGGCGTGGACGGCTGCTCCAGGATGGACCGCAGGATGCCCGGATCGCCGTGCGCGTGGCGCGCCGCTGTGTGGCGGATATCCAGTGATGGGGCCCCTTGCCGGTGTGCTCCAAAGCAAATCCCCGCGCCCGCGTCCAGCAACATTTCGCAGACGGCGGCATTGCCTCGGGCAACAGCACGGCTGAGCGGCGTCTCACCCTCGTGGTCGCGAGGGTCCACCTCCGCCCCGGCAGCCAGCAGCACCTTGACGACAGTGGCATTACCGTCGCCACTCGCCCGGGCCAGCGGTGTCGCGCCATGGTGATCGCGGGCCTCCAGATCGGCGCCAGCCTCAAGCAGCAGACGCGTGGCCTCGTGGCTCCTGACGCCCAGGTGCAGGGCGGTCCGCCCGTCATGATCACGCTGGTTGACCCGGCACTCATCGTCCTCGAGCAGCGCCTTTATGGTCCCGATCCATTTCCCCGCATTCAGGGACTCCTCGTCGGCACCCAGGCACGCATAGTGCAAGGGGGTTCTGCCGGTGCAATCACCATCACTGACCCTGCACCGGCCGTCGCTCTGAAGACCAGGGACCATGTACTCGATCCCCTCCCAGGCCACCTGGTGTAGCGGGCTCCGATCCGGCGGGAGACCTGGCTCGTATTCGGACAGGCCTGCCTCCCAGTAGCGCTCGACGGTGCCGTCGTCACCATTCAGTAACCCGAGGGTCAGGGCGTACAGCGGGTCGATCGAATCTTGATTCATGGTATTGCTCCTTTTCGTCAGCAGTCTGGCTTGGCTAGGGTTCACGGCTGCGTGAACCGCCACGCGCATTCCATTGTAGCGGCCGGTAAACGCACACCGCCGGGTCGCGTGGTTGCCGGCCCGCGGAACACTAACGCAAGTCCCATACCAGGCAAGCCGGGCGAACACGATCGCGCCATGTGAGAGCGAAGGCTTTCAGCTCTACACAGAGGGCGGAGTGTACTGGAACCAGCGCGACAATTCCATTAACCTTCTGTTTTTAATAAAAAAATACACCGTATAATAGTATTTTATCGATCACTTCAGCACCTTTCGCGCGCATGACCTGGCGACGGAACCAGTCCCGTCGCGCAGTTGCCCGGCCTCCCCTCCAAGGCTGACCCGCGTCGAAAATCCGACGCCGACCGTCGAAAATCCGACACTCCATTCGGCCCTGAGCACGTCCGAGCCCGCAGCGCATGCCTTCCCGTGGCCCTGACGGGCTGATCAATATCCCCGGAGCCAGCCCGCGCCGCCGCCGTGCGGCGTGTCCACGGCGGACTGTGATGAGGGCCAGAGCGCCCATCCCGGCGATTCCCTGAACTTGCTGGTTTCGCGGATTGTCTGCGGTTCGACCTCGCCGGTTGGGCGGCGACGGGCTGCTGTGCTGCGGCGGACGGATAAGGGCTGACCCGGTGCGCGGCTGCACCGCCCGGCATCGCAGCAGGCCACCGGTTGGCACGTGGTTTGCCTCATACATACCGTGCCACAGCACGCCGGACCGACGTCGGGTGACCGGTGTGCGCCCTGGTCGACAACCGCTGCAGCGGCGTTATCCGGGGTGTGATCGGCCCGACAACAACTTGTTTCGATCAGAGCCGGCGGATAAGCCCCGGCGATCCAAAGACACGAAATCGAGCCCAAGGGAGTGTCAGAACAATGGAGCAAGGACACGCGCCGAACGAGCGTACCCGCCCACAGCAGCGCCGCAACCAGCGGCAGGCGCAAGGACTCACGAGCCGGCCGCTGCGCCGGCGCGCAGCCCGCGTCCAGCCAGCATCCAATGCCGGCGGTTATATCGCGCTGGGCTGCCGTGGGGACACGAGCTACCCGAAGTGTCAAAGCGCGGTCACTGTCAGATGGCGGACAGTGTCGTCGACGGTACTTCTATATCAAGCCCTCGCCTCAACGACGGCAAGTGCGCGCCGACGCCGTCCTCTGCGAGCAACTCGCACGCAGAACCCCACGGCCAAAATGCTGGCACTGAATTTGCCGGGAAGACTACAGAGAGCAAGCAGTGGGGGCTCCCGGCACTGCAGCAGTGAGACTGCGCCGCGCTCCGGAACTCGCACGCCGATAGCCGGCGCTGCATTCACATCATCCAAACAGTTCTCAGGGAGGGAACAGTGAACACAAAAACGCACAGCATAAAAATCGGCACGAGTGAGATCACACGCGCGATCCTGGCCACGGCACTGCCGCCTGCCGCAAAGCTTGTTGCCGTGGCCGCGGCCACTTTCATCGGCCGCCAACGCCAACCCGACGGCTCGGCGGTCGTCTACCTCGCCGTGAGCCAACTGTCGGCGCTGACCGGCTACACCAGCGACCGTACGCTTCGCACGCACATCCAGACGCTGCAGCAGGCCAATCTGCCCTGGCTGCAGGTGGTCCGGCATCGCGGCAGCCGGGCGGCGTTCCATTTCGTGCCGGCAATCGCTACCGATGCCGGAGAACGGGATTCTGGCAAAAAACGCCGGGGTAGGTCGGCACAGGCTGCCGACTCCCGCGGCAATCATTGCCGAACGGGCCCGGAGGAATTTGCCGACGAAAGACACCAACATCGGCAGACGGTACCGGCATACACCACAGGAACGGGACCAGATGAACGAGCCCCTGACGGAGACCACGCACACCAGCGGCCTGCCCGATCACAAGAGTCTGACCGCTCCGCGGGGAACCGGTCAGCTGTGAGTGAGTGTGCGACCCGGCCTGTACGGCCTCGCGCCCGATCCGAATACGACCGTCCTCGTGGGCACTATCCACGGCCGTTCGACGGTGACGCCGACGAAATAGCTTGGTGGGAGACGCTGATCGATCTCGACGGCCACCGGTACGCCGTGCCGCGGGAGGTGAAGCAGGTCTACGACGCCACCAATCGTATCGACAATCCGGCTGGCTACCTGCGGTATCTTTGCCGGGCGTGGGAGCGCGACGAGCTGGTGCTCGCCGGTGCCAGCGCTATACGACAGCGCAAAACCGCACGGGAGCGCGAGCGGGAGCGTATCAAGCGGGAGTTGGGCATTGACCCGGAGACAGGACAAGACGAGGCCGCTACAGCTACCGTCATCGACCACGACGCACTGACGTGATCACACACAACGCCCTGACTCCGGTGCGTGGACCCGTAGCGTGGCGACGGCGAACGCCCCGCCGCATGCCGGACCCCAGCCTGCCGGTCTTACAGCTCCCTAAAATGATCTTGCAAGTCCGAATTCCGGCTGCTATGTTTCCCGGTCCTGTTTCACCGGATTCAAACCGGTCGCTCTCCAATACTGATCGTCGTGTCATGAACGCTTCACGAATACAGCCTGGTGCCTCAACTGCCGCAGCGGCTTCGCCGCGGCACCGCACCTTTGTATTCGATCGGAGCCTGACTCATGACCCACGACGCCCCTCTGTCAGACCTATTCTCATCGCACCGGCTTAGCCACACACCACCGGTACCGGCCGTGCGCCCGTCAGCGCTCGCCGCACTGAGAGCCCGCTTCCCGTCGCTTTTGCGGCTTGCGCACCCGGATTCGGGCGCGGCCATCGCGTTCGGTCCGCAGACCGGCCCCGGCTGGTGGGCATTGCTGTGGGTGCTCTCGGAACACATTTCGGCACATGCCCGGGCGATCGGGATCGATCATACCAGCTGCAGCTACCCGGCCTATGTTCAGCTCAAGCAGAAGTTCGGGTTTCTGCGGATCGTCGTCCGGCCCGCCGACGGATGCGTGCGCGCTCTGACGCACGCTGCCGGACAGCGCTCCGCGACGATCTGCGAGGGCTGCGGCGGGGCCGGCGCATGGCGCCACGAAGCGGGATCTTGTTTCACGCTTTGCGGGTTTTGTTATGAGCGCCGCCTCCAAGGCTGGCGAACGGATGAATGGTGACAGGCATGCTCTTTTTCGGCGGCGACCCACACGGCCATTTCGCACAGATCGAGCGCGTGGCGCGCGATGCAGGACCGGATGACGCCTTGGTCCTGCTCGGTGACTTCGATCTGCCTGCTCCGCTTGAACAGGTTATCCCGGCTGCGCGCGACCGCACCTGGTGGATTCACGGGAATCACGATTGCGACCGGACCGAGTGGTACGACCGCCTGTTCGGGTCAGCACTCGCCGCGCGCTGCCTGCACGGACAAGTAGTCCGGGTCGGCGGGCTCCGCGTCGCGGGAATGGGCGGCGTATTCCGGGAAAAGGTCTGGCACCCCGAATCGCCGAAAGGCGTTCGCGCGCCCGCGCGGGCTGATTATCTACGCCTGATGCGGCCCCCTGAGCGCTGGCGGGGCGGTCTGCCACTCAAACATCACGCGTCGATCTGGTGGGAGGACTACGAGCGGCTGTGGGCCCAGCGTGCCGATATTCTCGTCACGCATGAGGCGCCCAGCGCTCACCGGCACGGCTTTGCGGCCATCGATGATCTGGCGGCAGCGATGGGCGCCCGGATGATCGTCCATGGTCATCATCATGAGACGTACACCGCCGCGCTGCCCGACGGCGTCCGTGTCTTGGGCGTCGGCCTGGCGGAAGTAGTGGATGAAACTGGAAACACCGTCGCGTCAGCCGGTTCACGGTAACGCGGCACGATTGAGAGGGGTGCGACGATGACACGGAAAGTAGTATTTCTGGACTGCGATGGGGTTCTTAATAGTACGTTGACCGCAGATTTCCGACCCAAAAAGCGCTACCGCGGCGGCGGCGTGTTCTCCGCCGGCGGCCTGGTCTGGTCAACACCTCGCCTGGGCGGGGGCGGCGGCCGGGTCTTGCTTCTGCTGCAAAGCGATCTTGTGGCCGTCGCGCGGCAGCTCGTCTTCGACACAGACGCTGAGGTTGTGCTCTCCTCGTCCTGGCGCGATGTGGTTACGCTAACGCACGTGGGTGCGATGCTTGATCGGGCCGGCTGGGACGACGCCCCCCTTGTCGATGTCACGCCCTCGGCACCTCAGCTCGGTTATGACGTCTCTCGAGCGGACGAGGTACGCGCGTGGGTGCAACGCCACCTCAATGACCGGGATCGATGGGTTGCGCTCGACGACAGCTGGTCCGATCCCGATGACGCTCACGTCGTGCACGTCGATCCCCAGGTCGGCCTCACCGGCGCCGACGCTGTGAGGGCCCGCCGTATGTTACAGGGCGGCTGACCCCGCCCTGTAACATCTCTCGATTTACACAAGTCCGCGTGTAACAAATCTCGACTAAGATCATAAAAACGACCAGCGACACATGTCCCGCTGCGGCTAACGTCGGTCAGGCGGGCGCCTCGAGCGCCAACCAGTGCTGGACATGCTCGATCACGCCGGACACGTGGCCCCAGTCATCGACGGCGTTCTCTATGTCATCCCTCATCAGTTGTAAGGCGAACTCCTCTATGGCCTCCGAACCGCACCACAGGGCGCACGCGGCTAACTCCGAGCCGCAGAGCGCATCGACCGACGCGAGATCCGGTGGCAGCGCATGCGACGCGACGGCCTGCCGGACGATTTTCTCCCTGACATCGCCGATCGTGCGCGAACGCGGGTAAATCGTCCACGCCGGGGATTCCGCGCTCTTCCGCCGCCTCGAGCGGGCGTCCACATCCTGCTCAACAGATATGTAACCGTCAGCGTCAAGGACCACCGAAATACGGCCCGCCGCAAGGCCAAGAAGCATCACCGGACTGTCGATCATTCGCAGTGCCTCACCATACCCCTCGAAAATCATTTCTCCACTAAACATGCTACCCTCTTTACACAGAACGCCTGTTTCGTTCTGATCAAGAATTTCAAAGTTCGTGCACCATCACCTTTGAATGCTATTCAGCACTGATGACACCATGTCTAAGACCTTCTGATCCCGACATGAATGTCTATTCACGCAGGTGCTGTCGAACCCCTTTTATTTATTCTACCCTATCCTCGGCTTTATGTGTTGTGATTTTTTCGCGCATATTATTCGAAACAACGCCAGAATCCGGGGCGTCAATGCGCGTGTCAATACCTGACATCCACAGTGCCACTTCTGACACGCAGACGGATATCCAAGTTCGCGCTGTCGCAACCCGTCACGCGTCGTGTCGGAGTTTGACGCGCCAAATGTCGCAGATGGCACCGGAACTCTTTCGATCAGCTATGAATACCTTCTCGCCCCAATCTGGTAACCTATTCCGCGCTGACAGCGAAACACAAATAGATTCTTCTGTGATATTCTAATTGTATGAGTTAGGGCAGGATGCGCGCTGTCTCACATCGCTGGCGCGATTATAGACAGACGTCGATCCGGACGCTTCCGCTACCCGTATCGACTCGCTAACTGCTCAGGGGCTTTCGCCCCCGAGACCCCCGGGATAAAGACAAACATCTATGGCTAAATCGGGCCGTAGGAAGAAGAAATGTCTAACGGGAACACCAAGGCTTGCAACACGGCGACGATCTCAATCCGGGCGACAGCGGAGGAACGCGACGCATGGGCCCGTACGGCTGCGGGCGGGGGTCTAACGCTGTCGGAATATGTCCGGCGGCGCTGCCGCGGTGGCCGGCTGCCGGATCGGTCCGCTGATGCGCGCATACACGCTTTGTCCGTCCTGGGTGAGCGTCTACAAGCCGACCGCATCACCGAAGATGAGCGTCAGGCGCTGCTGCGCTACATCCGCGACGCCATTCTGGCGATGCGTGATTCAACGTGATCGGCAAGATCATCCGGCGCAGCCCCAAAAGTCGCTCTTCGTTTAAACGTGTAGTGAGCTATGTCTCCGACCGCGCGATGACCGATGGGCGCGCAGAAAGCCTGGGCCATGCGGCTGAGTACATAACGCGCGTCGGCAAAGCGCGGCATGTGCACCTGCGCCACCTGGTGTCGCTTGAAACCGCATCAACCGAAATGCGGGCCACGGCGGGGCAGGCACCGCGCGCCGGTAACCCTGTCATGCATATCGTGCTCTCGTGGCCGGAAGGAGAACTACCATCGCCCGGGCAGGCGTGGGAGGCCGGCGCTCATGTGCTGGAGACGCTCGGACTTGGCGAGCATCAGGCGGTCATGGCCGTGCACCAGGATACCCATCACCGACACCTGCATATCGTGTGCTGCCGGGTGCATCCTCAGACTTGCCGGCCTCACTACCCCGCCTGGGCGCATCGCGAACTCGCGCACGCGTGCCGGGAAGTTGAGTTAAAGCAAGGCTGGACCCATGAGCCGGGGCTGTATGAGGCGATTGAGGTCAACGGGGACACGGTCATCGTGCCGCGCCGACGACATTCGCGAGAGGCCTCAGCTGCGAACGCCCGTCCGCTGTCGGCGGCGGCGCGCGACATGGAAACGTGGAGCGACGCCGACTCCTTTCTGCGCTACGTCTCCCGGGTCGGCCCCACCGTGCGCGCGGTACTGCGCCGCCGATGCTCGTGGGCTGCGCTGCACAATGCATTGGCCGAGCATAGCCTACGCTGGGAACCCTACGGCACCAGAGGCGCCGTGATCGTGGACCGCGACCATCCAGACCATTATCACTGCGCGGCGAGCCGGCTGGGCTCTTGGGCGCGTCGATCGCGTCTCGAGCAACGGCTGGGCCCATATGAGCCACCCGGGGAAAAATCACACGCATCGGCGCCACAACGCCGCTACCGGCAAGCCCGCAGGCCGCGGGACCCGGGACGACGAGTCGCGCGCTCGGCGGCACGCGAGGCGCTGCGTCAGCGCTACCGCGAGTACGTCGCGCGCGTACACGCTAAAAATGACCGTATCCGCGCGGACAAACGCGCAGCATGGACGGCGCAGAAGGCCCGTGAGCGCCAGCGCTGGGAGGATTTTTTGCGTCAGTCGCGCGAGCGCCGCGATGATCTGCTGCGCTATGCTCACTCGCCGGCGCAGCGCCGCGTGGCGCGCTCTCTGGCCGCCTGGGAGCGTGCCCGCCGGAAAGCGACGCTGGACGCGCAACGCGAGCAGGATCGACAGCGCCTGCGCCGCGATTACGACGGACGTACACGACCCGTACTGCCATGGCGGCGCTGGGTCTATACGCAATACATTGGAGGAGATGCCGAAGCCGCACGTGCCTGGCGCGGTCTGGTATATCGCAACACCGGGAGCGAGCGAGATCCGCGCCGCAGCGAACTGAAGGAAGCGCTCGGCATGATCGTTGCATCGAATAATCGCGTTAACGTCCGCAGCTCGGATGACGGCGGGGCGGCGTCCGATATCATGGACCTGCACGCGAACCCGGCGCGCGACGGCTCGGTGATCTACGTCCGGCCCAATCATGAGGTGGCGTTCGTCGACCAGGGCCGCCGCGTGCTGGTTCACGACACCGCGCCCGACAGCGTCGAGGCGGCGGTGTTGTTCGCCGCAGAGCGGTTCGGGGGCGTCATCACCATTCACGGAAGTCACACATTCAGACAGGAGGCGTACGCCATGGCTCACAGGCACGGAATCCGGGTCACCAATCCACCCGCCGGCGAACGCGCATCCAGGCCAAAGCGCCGGCAAAGCCTCCCGACGGGACCCCGCGGGAATGATCACGATGAGCTGGCTGCTTTCAAGCACATCGACATGGTTCAGTTCGCCTGCGACCGTTACGGTTTCCAGGTCGATAGCCGCGAGTCGACCCGACAGAGCATCAAGCTGCGTCGCGGCGGGGATATCCTCGTCGTGCGCCGTGACGGGCGCGGCGAGTATGGGTTTTTCGGCGCTAGCAGCGGTGATCCGCATGATAACGGCGACATCATCGCCCTGGTGCAGCGCGAAGAGCACGTGTCCATCGGGGAGGTGCGGAAAATTCTGCGTCCATACGCCGGCGCCACGTCGCCGTCCCCGTCGCGGCGCCCAGAGCGCAAGGCCGCGGATCGTGCGTCCGAGGCCGCCCGGGTGCACCGTCGCTGGTCTTGCGCGGCGCGGGGCGAGCACGCCGACTGGGGCTACGCGGAGGCCCGCGGCCTCTCCCGGGCCCTACTGGCACGCCTGCACGGGGATGTGCGCGTTGACCGCTGCGGGAACCTTCTCTGCGCACACCGTGACGAGCGCGGGAACATGGTCGGATTCGAGATCAAGGGTAAATCTTTCGCGGGATTCTCCAAGGGCGGCCAGAAACGCCTATTCGCTGTCGGCGCGACCCACCCCAACCGTATTGCTATTCTCGAATCGGGCCTCGATGCACTGTCGATGATGCAGTACGAACAGCGCCAAGACACGCTCTACGTCTCCGTGGGAGGTGCGTTTGGACGCAGCGCCGTAGAGCAGCTGCGGCTCCTGGCGGAACGTCACCCGCGTGCAGAGGTCGCTATCGCAGTCGACAACGACGCGGTGGGAGATTGCTACACTGCGCAGCTGCGCGAGGCGCTGCCGCAGGAACGCATCACCGACGCGCGGCCACCCTCACCCGGCACTGACTGGAACGACGTGCTGATCGCCCATTACCATGGCCACACGCCGCCGCCGTGCGCACCGAGCGACCGGCTGTCGCGTTAGCGGATCGCCTCCAGATTTTCCTGCGTACGCCGCTCTAACTCACTGGCATCGTGGCGCTCGCGCCGCTGCCCTTGCGGCGGACCGGAGACGCGGTTGCCGATGCGCCGTGTTTGACGGCACGACGGACGTCGATGGCTTGCGCCCAATGTACCTCGTTGCTGTCCTGCGGGGAGAACAGCCAAGTGCGAGCCTTGGATCGCTCGCAGCCGCAGGCGCTGCTCCAAAAGGTACGTGTGGCCACGATGGCGCATAACCACAAGCACCATGGCACGACCACATGCGTTTGCCGCCTTGAGGCTGTACTCCTCTCTACAGAGAGCTTCCCCAGTCTGAACGGCGGCACTTAATTCTCCTTCCACTTACCTCCAGCCACTGGGTCCATCTCAGTGCTCCAGTCACACGTTCCAAGCCTCGGCCGCCAGCGGCAGATCGTTGATCTCCGCCCGTGCGTCGCGCCAGGTCGGGTAATGTTCATCAAGGATGGCGATGAAGCGCTCGCTGTGAGTGGGCTCGATCAGATGCACCATTTCGTGGACGACGACGTATTCGAGCAGATCTTTCGGCTTCTTGACCAGTTCGGTATTCAACCGGATATTGCCGGCCTTGGGGTTGCAGCTCCCCCACTTCGTTTTCATGCGCTGCAGGAAATAGTTGGCCACTTCGACATTCAGCTTCCGCTCCCACTTTTCAATAAGCGGTGGCACGGCTTTATGCAAGAGGTCCTTATGCCACTCGTGCATCACCTCGGCGCGCCTTCCTTGATCGCTGCCCGGCCGCACGGTAAGCGTGATGCGTTTGTGATCCAGCTTGACACCGGGGCGCATGTCTCTTTCCTCCACGGTCAGCAGGTAACGACGCCCCCAGAGATAGTGGCTCTCGCGCTCGATGAACTGCCGCGGTGTTTGCCGCGCCTGGCTGTTCAGTTTCGCCTGCTGCGCCCTGATCCAGCCCAGTTTGGAGATCGCGTAGGCTCGGGCCACCTCCAGGCGCGTCTCCTTTGGCGCGACCAGGGTCACCCGCCCTTCCGGCGGATGCACGGACAGGTGCACGTGCTTGATGGCCTTGCGCGTCACCCGTATCGAGATGTCGCCGAGCTGGATGGTCTCGGTCACTGATAGCCTGCCTGATGCTTAATCAACTCGAACACGGCCAGGGTCGTCTCACGGTCGCGTCCCATGATGGGGAACAGGGCGTTGAGCACCTGGGTCTCCCGCGCGGAGTCCCCCCGCCACCCGGCCGGGGCCTGTTCCCGCATGGCCTGGTCAATTTCAAGCGCCATGGCGAGCCGATGCTTGCCCTCGTCCGGCGACGGTTCGCGCCCTTCGCCGGCCGGCCGGGAGGCTGCAAGAATGTCCGCCAGATTGTTGTAGATCACCAAGGCCTCGTGCCGGTCCGCGAGTTCCCGCGGGATGGCATCGTCTCCGTGGCCTTCGGCCATTTTCCTGACCAGCGCCTCGGCCTTCTCCAGGAACTGCTCGTAGCTCGCGGTGTCGTTGCGCCACTGTTCGATCAGGTCGTCGAGCAGCTTCGACATCTGCTCATAGAAGCGGGGATCGGTGAGCTGCTCGCGAATGATGGTCTTGCGGACGTTGTTGATGATCCCCTCGGCGATGGCGTTCCTGGTCAACTTGCCCTTGGCGTTGAGTTTCCTGGCGATGGCGTCGTGAACCCCGGTTTCGACGATCAACTCCATCAGCGAATAGTCCTCGACCGAGCCCAGAGGGTCCGCCGGGTCGGCTTGAATATAGGTGTTGATGAGGTGGCGCATATCCGCCTCGTAGGGCTTGATGTCCAGTTCCTCGCCGGCATGGCGCTTGATCGCGGCGCGCACGTCTGTGAAAAACGCCACCTCGTTGTTCAGCTCGGCAATCCCGGCGGCCGTATACCCGGCCTCCTCCAGATCCTGGGCAATGGCCGCAAAGGCCCTCAGAAAAGTCGCCACCTGCTTGTAGAAGGCGATGCGCAGCGCTTCTGTATCATTGAGCGCATTGGGATCATCGGCCTTGCCGCAGAAGGCGTGCAGGTACTGCTCCATCTCGCGTGGCGGCGCCACCGGCTCGCAAAGGTACTTCAGCGCCTCCCGCGCGGCATCCAGCTTCTTGCGCCCCTCCTCCAGCCAGTTCTTGAGCCGGACGTTGTTCTCCGCCTCGCCGCCGTCTTCCAAATCCAACTCGTCGGAGCTGTAGACGGCGATGGCGTGCTGTACGTTGCCGAACAACTGCTTGTAATCGACGATGTAGCCATAGTCCTTGTCGTCGCCGTCCAGCCGGTTGGTGCGGCAGATGGCCTGGAACAGGTTGTGATCGCGCAACTCGTTGTCCAGGTAGATGTAGGTGCAGGACGGGGCATCGAAGCCTGTGAGCAGCTTGCTCACCACGATCAGCAGCTTGCAGTTGGCCGGCTCCTCGATGAAGCGCCGCTTCATCTCCTCCTCGTAGCGCTGGGTGGTCTGGCCTTCCTTCAGCACGTACTGGGTGTAGGTATCGAACTTGTAGCGCTCGTCGCTGTTGGCCGGCTCGTGGGAGATGGCGCTGGGGTTGGGCTCGTATGAGGTGATCACGCCGCAGTGACGCCCGAACGCCGTGTTCTGGAACAGGCGGAAGTAGTGGCACGCGTCGTAGATCGACGCCGCGACCAGCAGGGCCGTGCCCCGGTCGTTGTTCAGGCGCGGCTTGAGGCTGAAGTCCTCGATGATGTTGGCGATGATGCGCTGCTTGCGCTCGGCCGCGCTCATCAGCTCTTCCAGGGTTGCCCAGCGCTTGCGCAGCACCGCCTTCTGGAAATTGTTGAGGTTCCTGGTCTTGCGCTCGAACCACGCGTCGATCTTGCTGGGCGAGGTCAGCCGCTCGGGCACATCACGGGCCTCGTACTTGAGGTCCAGAATCACGTTGTCCCTGACCGCCTGGGGAAACTTGTAAGTGTGAATGTAGGTGCCGAACACCTCGCGGGTGGTTTTCTTGTCCTTGCTCAGCAGCGGCGTGCCGGTGAAGCCGATGAAAATCGCCCCCTCCAGCCAGCGCTTCATCTGGCGGTTCATGTCGCCGCTCTGGGTGCGGTGACACTCGTCCACGAAGACGTAGAACCGTCCGTGCAGCGGCGGCGGCTTGCCCTTCAGGTCGCCGGGATCAAACTTGTGGATCAGGGCGCACAGGAGCCGGGGCGTGGTGGCGCCGAGCTTTTCGACGAACTGGGTCCGCGAGGTGATGCGCGGCGACGGAGCATCCTCGCCCACCACCCCGGCGTTGCGCATCACACCCACGATCTGCTGGTCCAGCTCATCGCGATCGGTGACCACCAGGATGCGCGCCTCCGGGTCATACTCCATCAGCCACTTGGCCAGCAGCACCATCAGGATGCTCTTGCCGCTGCCCTGGGTGTGCCAGATGACCCCGCCTTCGCGCTGGGCGATGCGCGCCTGGGCGGCCTTCACACCGAAATACTGGTGCGGGCGCGGCACCTTCTTCTGGCCGGCGTCGAAAATCACGAAGTTGCGGATCAGGTCCAGCAACCGTTCCTTGCGACACATCTGCGCCAGGGGCCTGTCCAGCAGGGTCCCCGGCTCCAGGTCGGCGCTGCCCTCTTCGTCCTTCCATTGCACGAAGAACTGTTCCGGCGTGCCGGTGGTGGCGTAGCGCAGCCCCTGGGAATCGCTGCCCGCGAACACGAGCTGCACGGTGCTGAAGAAGTGCTGGTTGAAGATGGGTTCCTGGTTGGTGATGAGCTGGCGCACGCCATCGGCCACTTCCACCGAACTGCGTTTCAATTCAATCACCCCAACCGCAATCCCGTTGATATAGAGCACCAGATCGGGGCGGCGTTCGTGGCCGCCACGCAGCGTCACCTCCTCGGCCAGGGCGAAGTCGTTGTTCTCCGGGTGCTCCCAATCGATCAGGTGCACATCCTCATGCGGCTGGCCCGGAGACAGCAACACTTTCACCGGGTAGCGCAGCAGGTTGTAGGTGCGCAGGTTGGCTTGGTAGAGCGTCACGCCGGTAACATCGGCAGCGGCCCCCAGCTTCTGCAGGGCGGCGGCGATGTGGGCCTTGGAGTAGCCGCGCTTGCGCAGATTGGCGCGCAGCAGCTCCGGCTCGATGGCGCGGTTGTTCTCACGCTGATGCCAGTCGCCGAGGTAGCGATACCCCAGCCCGCCTTCCTCCACGGGCCGGATGAACAGATCGACCACGCGCTTCTGGGTCAGGCGCTCGGGGCGGAGCTGCTCAGGCATTGCCATCGCTCCCTTTAGGACGCTGTTTAAAACTTTTGCGCCATGTTTTCAGTGACTCGATATCGTTTCGCAACTCATCAGCTTCCGGAATAAAGACTGGTACCTCTGATGACTGACTATGCTCGTAGCAGGAATACGTGCTCATCAGATCATCAATAAACTGGCAGTCTTCTTGGCTAATCAGCGGCAACGGTGCCAGCCGATTGTCCGTCGTGATGCTGCGGCGGTGACGCCTCACGACTTGATTCAATAGATCGTCTTCGACTGTGCGCTCCAGTAATTTCCGGAAGTCACTGCATATCCCTTGTGCCAGGCTTTTATACGCTTCTGCCCCAGCGGTTTCGCCTATCTTCTCGGCTTCTTCGAGCCGTTGCAACAGGATGTTGTTGGCTTTCTTGGTATTGGCATTCCACACCGCCTGATCCGCCGGATGCCCGGCTGTTCCCGAGAACGATTCGATGCAGTGCTGTTGCAAATGTTGACGCTTCCAGTCATCGCCAACCTTCCTGGCTGCATCCTCCATCGCCCCGTATAGCGATAGCCGATGTGTGAACACGAGCATCTGCCGCGTCTGCGCCAACTCAGCGAGCCGAACGGCCACATGCCATTCGTAATCATGGTCTAGTGAAGAGATCGGATCGTCGAAGACGAAGGGGGTAACGTGAGGCTGTTCGGCGACATCCGCAAGAAAGGCGGCGAGTCCCACGACACGGCGCTCGCCCTCGCTTAATATCGACTCTGGGAGGTCCTGGCCTGTTTGTGCGCCCTTCAATCGGAGCTTGTGAAGTGACCTTCCCCTTTCCGTGCGTGTCTTGCGCAGTTCGACCCTTATTCGTGAAGCTCCCAGTGCTTTCAGCTCACGGTTAAAACGATCCACAAATAACTGGGTGATGACCTGCTCGGCAATCTCCCCGGCCTTGCGGGAAATGCCTTGGGAATTCGCCAAGCGCTTCCATTCTTCATAACGTACCACTCTCCGGAGACGTTCAATCTCGGCGCGAACAGCTCTAGCCTGCTGCGCGGCCCACTTTCGGGCCTCAAGGTTCAGCTTTTCATTGCCGGCCTGTACACGATCAAACGTCCTTGCATCTTCATCGTGTTGCGATGCTTCATGCTCAAGGTTATCAGCCCGTTTGGCCAATTCGTCAAGGATATCAGTCGGCCAGCCCATGGGCTCTACCCTGCCCTCCGCCTCATGTCCAAGAAGCACAGCACGCGTCTTACCGACCTGGCCCCACGTCTGCGCGAGTCGTGCCGCCCATGGGCTATCGCTCAACGCGGCCGCTTGGCACATTGTCGCAACCTGTTCCTCTGTCAGACCTGCTGGCACAGCGGCCAATGCCTTTCGATAGGCATCTTCCGCCGCCTTAGCTTCAGTTTCCAACTGACCTTGTACGTAGCCCTCAAATTCCTGTAACCGCTGCTGCGCCTGTTCCCCTAATTCCTGATGACACAATACGCATCGCGCATCGTCGGTCACAGGATATTTACGATCCGGATAGGCAGTTTGCGAATAAGCTCTCGCAGCTTCCCATAGCGCCCGCCAGGTATCCGTGCCGACGCCATCCAGCTCTGCAGACTTCACTCTGGCCGACTCGGTGGCAATGCGCCGTTTTGTCGATGTCTCCGAGCGCAGGGTCCGGATGGCTTCAAGACGCTCTTTACCAAGTGCGGTTGCCGCCTCTTTCAACTTTGACACGAGCTGCTCGATCTCTCGCTTGGTGTTCCGCTTGGTCCGCGCAAGCTGGGTTGGGTCAGCGGTCTTCAGGCGTTCGATCAGTTGGTCCAGAGCCTGTTGGTCCTTATCTTCCCACTGGACGATGGACTGAATCGTTTCCTCGGCGAGGTCCGGGTCCAACCCACGGTAGATCGACCCTGCCGGCGTTCCCACATATTCGGCGGGCAATTGGGGTAACGCGCTGACCAGACCGTCCTGCTCATTTTGCAGCTTGCCTCTGATGCGATTGCCTACACTGGCCAGCTCCTCGAACAGTGCTACGGAAGGCGGCGTATAGGTCGCTGCCGTCTCCTCCGTCAGGTAGGCAATGGCGGTTTCGGCATCGAAAATATCGACCGAACGAAGGTCATTAATCGGGGCACTGTTCGCGGGCCACTCGATTTCGCGCGTCACCCCGTCCGCCGAATAGCTGACCTTGCATCGGCGTTCAGTAGGTGGCGGGGCGAACACGTTGGGCTTGAGGTCCGCTACCCCAGGTTTTCCGCAGACCTTCTTGAGCAGGCGTGTATACCCCGATTTGCCTGAGCCATTATGCCCATAGATGACGCAAAGGTTTCCTCCACCGAAACTTAACGGACGTCGAGGGGCAAGGTTTTCGATGCCACTGATGCCGCCGATCTCATTGAGGCGTAGCTCCCCGGTCGTCGATGCGTGCGACGCAAGTCCCTCGAATTTCCGGTGGGTTGTGACCTTCTGGCCCTCTGGCGTCTTCAGATTGGCAACGAGATCATTGAGCCGCGCATCGGATACGCTTCCCTCAGACAGCAGCGTCTCGGCAGCTTGCTGGAGCCAGTCTTGCTGACTATGGAGCCATTGACAAATTGTTTCATGTACATCAGGCATAAACTGCCTCCTGCCCGTGCGGCTCCACCAGCCGCGTGCGGCCGGTCAGCAGCTCCTGCATCATTGCCTGCTTGAGGGCGGCAGTCTTGGCGCGGCGTTGTTCCAGGGCGGCGATTTCGGTGTCAATATCGGAGAGTACCTTCGCAATTTCTTGTTGTTCGTTCAGTTTCGGAAGACGAAAGGCAAATTTCGCCATATCTGAACCGTAAAGGTGATAGACAGTCGTTCCTGTTACTAGCCGGAGCACTTGATCCGCTTTACGCCTGATGACGTGACTGAGGAATATGCCGGAGACTCGGTTAGCGTCGGCACGGATCACTAGAATGTCGCCACCTAGGAGAACGTCATCCATCAAAACGCAACTCGCCTTTGCGAGACCGCTGGGCGTAACGTCTGAAGTCGGCATCAGAACATCATTTGCCAAAGAGACAAACGCGTCGGAGCAACTATTGGTTCGACTGATAGTGAAGTGAATTGCCACGCCATACTGTGTGAAAAGCTCCCCATAATGTATGCAAGGTTCCGAGCCGTTGGAACTCAGCGCACTCTTTGGCAAGCCTTTGCCTTTATGAAAGCTCGCGAAATCTCCGAGCGTCACACCTTTCCACTCCCCCTCAAACCCCGGCAGGCGGGTCTGTCCGGTGAGGAGTTGCTGCATGGCGGCCTGCTTGAGGTCGCGCTTCTTGGCGATCAGCCGGTCCAGTGCCTCCAGCAGGGCATCGACGTCGCTCAGGGCAGTGGCGATGGCGCGTTGTTCCTCAAGTCCTGGGAGCCATATCCGGAATGACTGGACAATTTTCGTGTCCAAGACGCCTGCTGTATTTCCAGCAGAACTCACAAGCCCTAGCAGGTCACTTTCACGCCCAAGAATTGAGTATGTTAGATACTTTGGATGGATCTGCTTGTTGGGAATCAGGGCTTTGACGTCTTGGTTGAAGCAGACAGGCTCTCGAACTATGCCTGCACGAATCTCGTTATGGAGCGCACTACCCCTAACCAACAGTAATGTAGAATCAATAGGCGCCATTTTACTCCCTGACGCCACCGCTTCAGGAGTGACACATTGGTCAGATTCTATCACTTCGACTTTCCGCAGAGTCGAGGCGCTAATCCAAGGAATCTTCCCGGACCAATAGCTCTCTACTGAGCGACTAGGGGTTCCGCCCGACAGCCACTGAGTGACCGCTCCTAGTTCAATATAGCCCTCCGGCACCGTAGGCTTGGCCGTCGTTAGTTCATACTCCGGCGACGCATCCCGTACTTCCATGGCGCCTCGGCTCATGCCCACACCGCCCCCATCTTCTTCAGGTGCTCATCCACCCGCGCCGACAGCTCCGCTACCCGCTCGGTCAACTGCGGCAGCGGCGTGGCGTACCGTTCCGCCAATTGCCGCACGCGGCCGGTGAGGGTCTGGGAGACGCGCTCCAGCTCGCCCTGCACGGCCTCGCTCAGCGCGGCCAACCACTTGTCGTCCACCACCAGGGTCTTGATCTCGTCCACGCTGAGCTGCGGATATTTCTCATAGGCGAGCTGGTCGAGGACAGCGCTGGCTTCCTTGACCTTGGCCTTGAATGCACTTTGTCGGTCGAGCAGTTCCATGTAGCAGACGGTGGCGTGCAGGTCGGCGAAGTCCTCCGGCAGCGGGTTTGCCTTCAGGCGCTTGCGGTAGGTCTTCTCCGCCTTGGCCAGCAGAGCAGCGGCGTCTTTGGCCTTGACCTTCCGTTGACTCTCCGCCTCCAGGTAGCGCCGCAGGGTGATCCGTTCGGCGCTGTCGCCGGTAGCGGCGAGGCGGTCCTTAACGGCCTTGAGGGTGAGCTTGCCCTTGTTGTTCTTGAGCGCCGAGAGGTGGCTGTGATCGGTGAGAGTGCGCAGCTCGGCCGCCTGTTCCTCGGCCTGCTCCATCAGGGCGGTGTACTGGCCGCAGGCGGCTGGGTCGTCGTCGTTCCAGGCCGCCACCAGGGCCTGGGTGTAGGCGTCCTGCGCGTCGGCCTTGGAGGAGACATCCTTGAGCGCGCCCTCTTCGCCACCGTGCTCCTCGGCCAGTTCGGCCAGGCTAGCGGTGATGCCCTCCAGCTCGGCCTGCAGGGCGTCCAGTTCGGCCTGCTCGTCTTTGAAATAGCGGGCGACGATATAGGGCTTGGGGATGAGGTCGCAGGTCCAGCCCTTGTCCTTCATCTCGCCCTTCTTTTTGCCGCTCTTGACCTCTTCGAGCACGCGGCGGGGCTTGGCTCCCCAGCCGTCGGCGGCGATCTCGTAACAGTCGTCCTGCAGGGTGTCCGCCCAGTAGTCCATCAGGTGCTGGTAGATATCGTAGGGGTCGAGCAGCGGCACGGCGCGGAAGGTCTCCAGCAGAGCCTCGCCGAGGGTGGTTATCAGGGCCTTGGGCTGGCCGCCCTGGTCGAAGCCTTTCAGGCGCGGGGCGTTGTCGGCCCGCCACTGGGCGAAGCGTTCGCTGTCCTGCGCGCGGAAGGCGGCAAACTCCTCGTGGTCGAGGATGGTCGCCTTGATCGCCGTCGGCTTGACGTCTAGGTCGAGGTAGCCGGGGTGGCCGTTGTTGCGAAACAGCGTGTCGCGCAGCGATGGGAACACGGCCCAGTAGTCGGCCAGGCCCAGCACCGGCGGCATGCTCTCGGAATCGCCGTCGATGTCGCGCTCGGGAATGCCGCCGTTCAGATGAGCGTGGATATCCTGGATGTCCTCGGGGGAGGTCGAGTCGATGTAGCGCGGCAGGTTGAGGTTGTAGTCGTTCCTGGCGTTGGCGATGTCGTCGAAGGACACCATGCGCGCGTAGCGCGCCACGTCCACCTGCTTGCGGAAGGTGTCGACGATACGGTGGATGTCCTGCTCGCGCAGGCGGTTCTTGTTACCGTCCTTGATGAAGCCCTTGGAGGCGTCAATCATGAAGATGCCCTTGCGGGCGGCGGCGTTGTCCTTGTCCAGCACCACGATGCAGGCAGGGATACCGGTGCCGTAGAACAAGTTGGCGGGCAGGCCGATGATGCCCTTGAGGTAGCCGGAGCGCACCAATTGCCGACGGATGGCCGCCTCCGCGTGGCCACGGAACAGCACACCATGGGGCAGAATGCAGGCACCCTTCGCGCTGCTTTTCATGGACCGGATAATGTGCAGCAGATAGGCGTAGTCGCCCTGCTTGGCCGGCGGCACGCCCCAGGCGAAGCGCTGGTAGGGGTCGTTGGCCGGGGTGAGGCCGCTGCTCCAGCCCTTGTCGGAAAAGGGCGGATTGGCCACCACGTAGTCGTAGGTGCGCAGCCCCTCGCCTTCCTTGAATTTAGGACTGGCCAGGGTGTTGCCCTGCACGATATTGGCCGTGGGGAAGTCGTGCAGGATCATGTTCATGCGGGCGAGGCCGGCGGTGGTCACATCCTTTTCCTGCCCCTCCAGGGTGATGTGCGTGCCAGCCTCGGCGGCAACCTTCAGCAGCAGCGAACCCGATCCGCAAGTGGGATCGTACGCTGTGGTTGATGCCACGGCGGTCTCGGGCGAGATGCCGATCACCTGGGCGATGACGCGGCTGACCTCCGAGGGCGTGTAGAACTGACCCTTGCTCTTGCCGCTCTCGGTGGCAAAGTGGCGCATCAGGTATTCGTAGGCGTCACCCAGAATGTCGTCGTGCTCGGCGCGGTTGCTGGCGAAATCCAGCTCCGGCTTCTGGAAGATGCTGACAAGATTGGTGAGGCGATCCACCATCGCCTTGCCTTCACCGAGCTTGTTGGGATCGTTGAAGTCGGGGAAGTCGCTGCGGGCCAGGCGCTGGTTGGCATCGATCAGCGGCTGGATGATCTGGGTATTGATCTTGTCGCCGATATCGCTACTGCCCTTGAGTTGAACCATATCCTTGAAGCTGGCTCCCTCGGGGATAATCACCGGCGGAGCGAAGTCGTCCGAGTTGGCATATTTGTCGGAGATGTACTTGATGAACAGCATGAACAGGACGTAGTCCTTGTACTGCGATGCGTCCATGCCCCCGCGCAGTTCATCGCAGGAGGCCCAGAGGGAGGAATAGAGTTCGGATTTTTTAATCGCCATAGTTGATTCTGTAGCTGGTCTCGTTACGGCTCATGTTCATACCGATTAAAGCCCCATTCCAGGGGCACAATCTTCTTCAAGGCGCCGATAGCCTTGGCGTGTCCACTATACTGGCCATGCAGCGAGTTTGCCCCCGTAACCGACGGCAGGTCTTCCCCGCGTTCAACCGCTAACAGTCGGACCGTCATAGTGACTTCAGGGAAATGACAGAGTGACAAGATCAAATAAGCGGCAACATGACGCTAGAGATGCCAGGCCCATAGCCACCCGCCGTTATACCCAACGGGACTGTCCAAGCGGGCCCTGTCACGCACGACCGCCAATCCTTAATACCAGACGAGCATGCCCTGGCCCACGCCGGCCCACAAAACAGCAACCTGCCCGAAGCGCCTTCCGAGGCGGACCGCCTCGTCCGGCGATAAGTCAAACACCGCAAACGACGGCTCCACGTGCCCCCCGTCCCGGCTTTGGCCCCACGCGGGTAGATAGTCGTACCCGTGAATACTGAGGGTCTCCTCCAACCATTGATTGGCCAAACGATTCTCCACCTCGCTCGGGCGCGCCAAGCCCGGATTCCAGGCCGTGATCACGGTCACGGTCTTCCCCGGCAACGGCCCCGAGGGCGTCTTACCACCTCGCGGGTGATCGTGTTGCCATCGTCAAGATAGATGGTGAACAGCGTCTGCTCATACGCCCGCACCAATTCGGGCGGTATCGTTCGGTCCGTTTGGATCATGTCCGCTCTGCCGACTCGTTCATGGCCGCTTCGCCAGAGGCGCGCCAGCCGTCTTCACGTTGTCCGTGTCGGCTACATCGCCGCTTCTATTGTGCATTTCCGACGCCCATTCGCCCAACGTGTTCTCTACACGCACAGACTCGCCGACCGCATTCATCCGCAACAGGGCAAAGCGATCACGCTCCGTAACCCCGTCGATACCCTTGAGCAACCAGCGGGCGATGCCGCCGACTCGCGCACGCGTGGCTGGATCATCCTTCCAAACCGTGGCCGCCCAATGATCCCGATACCGGCGCACGCGTATCCAACCGCGCCCGATCACCCGCCTGAGAATCACCTCGCGGGCCCGGCGCTCGCAAGGGATGGGCTCGTCGAAGCGTGCGTACTCGCGCCCGAGGGAGGCTCGTGTCTCGCCGAAACGCGCCGGCTCGCTTATCACCGCGAGAATATGCGTCTGCTCGATGCCGATCACGGATCCATCCGCCCCAAACCAGAATCCTGCGCTCATCGTTGTTGTCTGCACATAACGTAGCGAAGCTGCGCGGCGGTCTCAATGGCCCCGGGGCGGGCGGCACGGATGCGGCGAACGGCGGTCTTGGGATCCGTTCCGAACTCGACGAGAATGCGCGCGGCGACGATGCCCGTGCGTCCCAGCCCGCCCATGCAGTGCACCACGAGATGCTCGCCCGCTTCGAGGCGTTGGCGCACGGCGGGAAACGCCTGCTGCCAGCGTTGCTCGAAGCGTTGGCCGGGCAGTTGTTGGTCCGCGATCGGCCAGTGGTACCAGGCAAGCCCGTGGGCGCGGGCGCGCTCGGGCAAGGCGGTCACGCTTAAGCTCTCGAACTCGCGGTCTTC
>Ga0102962_1000161_pt1 | contig 38644 bp, 37 predicted proteins | sample SalPonF2_C_D2_MG_FD_84519 | JGI IMG/M metagenome (GOLD analysis project Ga0102962, IMG submission 84519) | Salt pond soil microbial communities from South San Francisco under conditions of wetland restoration - Salt Pond MetaG SF2_C_D2_MG ...
ATTGTAAATAAAAGAACTTGTAAAAAAGAACACTTTACTCAATATTAAGGACGCTTAAAAAGCTGTGAACTTTTGCTATGCTATGCGTTGAAGTTTAAAATGCTTAATCAACGTACCTATGTACGTTTCATGTGCATTTCTAAATCCTCCTTGATCATATCAAAATTTCTTGGTGAATAAACCAGGTTAATACCCTGTTAATAGGTCTTTACAACGCGCGAATGGATAACCGATCAGGTCGGGCATGACGTCGTTGATGTAGGTTGTCGTCTGTCAATAAACATTGTAATCTGCCAATAATAGACGTTAAAATTTAAATTTTCCCGGTTGTTTTTGTTTTATTACATCATATGTCTTTCTGCCTAAAAAGTAATACTGCCAAATGATACTTAATGGAATCAAAGTAACAGGGTTATCTTTATTTTTGCGTTTTGATTGAAGGTGCCGCCTTTTGAGATTGGTTTTTGAAAAACTACGCCAAAAATGGTAGTGTGCTTTGACAATAGCTGCGGATTCCATCCAATGAAAAGTCACAAAAGAACGAAGCAGAGCTAAAAGATCAAGTAAATATCTGACAGGGAATCGAATAAGCAGATCGTATGATGTGGCGTTTTTCCAAAACATCATCAGATTGTTTCGAAAATTGTAATACACTTTTCGGGGGGATCCCATTGCCAACGAGCCGCCGCCAAGATGATAAACTATGCTCTCTGAGTTATAGCGAATTCGATATCCACGATTCCATAAACGCCAACACAGATCAATTTCTTCCATGTGGAATTCAAAATCTTCATCAAAACCGTTCATCTTTTCGAAAATTTCCCTGCGAATGGCAAAAGCGGCGCCACTTGCCCAAAAAATATCTGTGGCTTTATCATATTGTCCGGTATCTTTTTCGACTTTTTCTAAAATCCGGCCACGACAAAAAGGATACCCGTATTTATCTAAAAATCCACCTGCGGCTCCGGCATATTCAAAATATTCTTTATTGGAATGAGAACGTAATTTAGGCTGAACAACGGCAGTTTCTGGTGATTCCTGAAAAGACTTGTTTATTGCATTTAGCCAATCGGGAGATATTTCGACATCATTATTAAGAAATAATAATATATCTCCTGAAGCTTTTTCAGCCGCCCGGTTGTTACCTCCACAATACCCATAGTTTTTATCCATGGTAACGATTCGAACACTGGGAAAATATTCACGGACCCAATCGGCTGTACCGTCGTTTGAGGCATTATCGGCAATAATGATCTCAAAATCCGGGTATTTAGTATTGGATACAGACGGTAAATAATTTTTCAGATGATGCAGAGCATTCCAAGTGACGATTATTATACTGAACCGGAAGCGCTTCATAAGCAATTATAGTTAAATTTTATGCGTATAAATGAAAAAGATTCATTTTTTGTTTTGATGTTGACAGGAAAATGCCAAAATTCCTGCTTAAATATACACACTGTCAATGGATTAGTAGAAGTTAAAAAAAGATGTTGAAAGTTGGTCTGATATCCGACACTCATAATTATTTAGATCCACAAGTATTAAAATTCTTTAAAGGTTGCGATGAAATATGGCATGCCGGTGACTTCGGCAGCATTAAAATAGTCGAGGAACTGGAAAAAATTGCTCCGGTTGTGGGTGTTTATGGGAATATAGACGGTCAGGATATCCGAAAGATTTATCCTCTGAATCAGCGATGTGTTAAGGAAGGCATCGATATCTGGATGACCCATATAGGTGGAAATCCGGGTCGTTATGCTTTGCCTATTCGTAAAGAAATGGAGAATAATCCTCCAGATTTATTTATTTGCGGACATTCACATATTCTGAAAATTGCCAGAGATCCTTTAAATAGAAAAATATTATATATGAATCCGGGTGCAGCCGGTAAGCAAGGTTTTCAAATTATGCGGACCATCATTCGATTTGTTATTAATGATGGAAATATATCTAATGTGGAAGTTATCAATCTTGGTCCCAGAACGGAAAAACAAGAAGGGTGAAATACTGGATTATCGGTCTACCTGTGATCACGATTGATTAATCTCCAGGCGTGGAATGCCGATAAAATAACCAACGGAATGCCTCCGCCCGGATGCGTACTCCCTCCAACAAGATATAAGTTCTTAATATACGGAGATTTATTTTTGGGCCGATTAAAGGCAGCCCATTTACTATTCGAAGAAGTCCCGTAAATCGATCCACGATTGGATAAGTATTTATTATAAAAATCTTTAGGAGTGATTATTTCCTTAATTTCGATGGACTGACGTAAATTATTAAGTCCCCTATCTTCAAGAATATTAATAATTTTAGATGCATATTCTTCTTTGTAATCACTCCAGGATATCTTGTCACTCAGATACGGAGCATTCACTAAAACAAATAGATTGGAATGGTTTTTAGGGCTGAGTTCGGAATCTTTTAAGGAAGTATTGGTTACATAAATCGTGGGATTTTCAGCGGCTGTTTGCTTATCAAATATTTGATGAAACTCATTTTCATAATCAGGACTGAAGAAAATATTATGATGCTCTAATTGACTGAACTCTTTATTACATCCCAAAAGTAATACAAAACCCGAACAGGAAGGTTCTTGTCTCTGTATTTTATTTCTCTTTTTAGCAGATAGTTTAGGCCTATTCAGCAGTTTGAGATAGGTTTCTGTGGCATCACTGTTCGATACAACTAAGTCGTATTGATTTTGACTATCTCGATTGGTTATTATGTGATGCTTTCTATCCTTAACAGCTTCAATAGATTGTACTGTTGTGTTAAAGTGAAATGTTACTCCGGAATCAATAGCCAGTTTATGTAAGGCTTGCGCGAGTTGATACATCCCGCCCCTGATATAATACCCACCCATCGAGAGTTCGACATGCGGAATGACATTTAAGGTCGCCGGAGCTTTATAAGGAGATGAACCATTGTACGTGGTAAATCGCTTAAAAAATTGCCTCATATATGAAGATTCAAAAAAATGTTCCACACGTTCTGAGACTGTATGAAATGAGTCAATACGTAAAATATCCAAATAAGAAAGTCCCAGAAAATCGGACCATTTAGATAATGGATTAAGTAAAAACGAGGTGGATGTACGATCATACAGATTTTCAGCGTACTTCAAAAAAGGAGCATAGTGACCGGAATCTTCTGGCGCAAACTTTTTTATTTCGTTTACGGTCTTGTCGATATCTTTATAGCAATTAAAAATGGTTCCATCAGGATAAAAATAGCGACATAACAGATCAAGTGGTTCAATGGTTAGATAATCGTTGACATCTTTTTCACAGATCGCAAATAATTGTTCGATGATATAGGGCATAGTCAATAAACTCGGACCGGTATCAAACTGATATCCCTGAGAAACGACTTGATTTAACTTGCCACCAGGGGTATCGTTTTTTTCGTAGATATCGACTTCATACCCATCATTAGCCAATAAACTCGCTATGGCAAGTCCGCCGATACCGGCACCGATAACACCCGCTTTCATATTATCCCTGAATTAATGCAAATTTATTTTTTTAACGTTAAACAAACGACGTTTTCAATGTGATAGGTTTGAGGGAACATGTCAACCGGTTGTACTTCATTTATATCATAAATTTCGGCAAGTTCTGCTAAATCGCGAGCCATCGTTGAACTGTTGCAGCTCACGTAAACAAGACGGGATACACGTAAATCCTTTAATTTCTCCACAACATCAGGGTGCATTCCGGATCTTGGTGGATCGGTTATGATGACATCCGGTTTGCCAAATTCGGCTATAAGCTCATCCTTAAAAACATCTTTCATATCGCCCAACCGGAATTCAACATTAGAAACTTCATTTTCTTTAGCATTGAATCGGGCGTTTTCGATAGCGACATCATTAACTTCAATACCAACCACTTTATAAGCCTTAGAACTCGTGTAGAGCGTTAAAGTCCCTACGCCACAGTATAAATCATAAACAAGATCATCCGGTTGGATAGCGGCGAAATTTAAGGCGACGTCGTATAATTTCTCAGCCTGTTTGGTATTCGTCTGAAAGAAGGCGTTTGAATGTATTTTGAACGTATAAGGACCAATGGAATCCCGGATAAATCCCGGGCCGTAATATATTTTCTCATATCTGCCGGTAGCCACGGGAGATTTTGTATCATTTACATTATTGACGATTGTTGTGATGTCCGGAAACGATTGTAAAAGTTTCTCTTTCAAATCGTTCATGATCGATTCATTATCCCGATAAGTAACGATATTGACCATCAAATCGTCGGTATGATAAGAATTCCGAATGGCCACGTTCCGGAAAAAACCGGTATGCTTGATGGTATTATAAGGTGGAATATCATTTTCGAGTGCGAAAGAACGGACAAAATCCATGATTTGATAAGAAACGGGAATTTGAAGGTAACATTCTTCCAGATTTAGAATACGGTCGAAACGTCCTGGTACATGTAACCCAACCGCGACATCTTTATCTTTAATTTCTTTTCCACTATTGATTTCCTCTTCTGTAAGCCAGCGGCGGTCACCAAAACTGTATTCCATCTTATTACGGTAATGAAAAGCTTGTTCGGAACCTATAACCGGATTCGGCATCAGATCTTTAAAACCACCAATTCGTTGTAAGTGATCCGTAACCTGATCACGCTTAATTTCAAGCTGGTAATCATAAGGAATATGCTGCCACGAACAGCCCCCACATATATCAGCATGTTTGCATTTTGGTGGAATTCGTTTTTCTCCAGGTTCTAAAACCTCCAATAATTTGGCTTCCCGGTATTTCTTTTTCTTTTTTATGATACGTGCTTTAACAAGATCACCAGGGGTGGTATTCTGTACAAAAATCGCGATGTTATCAATTCTGCCGACACCTTTTCCTTTAAACGCGGCGGAATCGATACGCAGCGTAAGTTCTTCTCCTTTTTTTAAACTCATATAAAACTGAAGATATGCTTTCTATTTTATGGATTATTATCAACAATGGAAGTTTCAACCTGAATAGAAAAAGCTTCCGATGTATTGGTAGCTTTAATTAATTTATCTGTTGTCTTTTCTAATAGTTTTAAAGATGTCGAGGCCACATTTTCCAAAAATTTTATTGCTATAAGTGGATGGCGATTCCGTAACGTTTCATAATCGGGGCGGAAAAAACCCAATACTTTGACATCGGTCAGACATCGTGCTGAAGTTCGTCTTCTCATTTCATAAATGACTGATAATGCGCCAAAACAGTCCGTTTTGTTTATTTCGTAACTCGGAATATTTTCATAAGCTTCTTTCTCATCTTTTTCCAGACTTAGCAGTACTTTCCCTTCCTCCAGGACATACATTCCTGTGCCAGGATCGCCCATGTAATAGATATATTCCCCTTTTTTATATCTTCTTCTGTGGCATAGCTGCAGAAATTCGTAACGTTCCGCCGTAGTCATATTCTTCAAAAACGGGGTCTTGAATATGATATTTGATTGATTTTTTATGGTTTTCAGCTTCTTTGAACCGAACATTGTTTTTGAATAAATAGTTATGATTAAAAAGATTGACCAATGCCAAAGCTTAATCCCATGGCATTTTTCTTAAACCATCCTTTTTTCAGATCATGTACACGGTATGCCAGATCGATCCGGAAAATGACGTATTGCCAATCAAGACGAATTCCAAATCCGGCTCCCATAGCTATTTGCTTATAAAATGAATTAAAAGCAAATCTACCTGTATTAATTGGATTTCGGGGACCATTCCAGACATTACCGAAATCATCAAATACAGCTCCTATCCATTTTGTAGAAAGAAAATTCTTCAATAATGTCTGACGTAATTCCACATGGCCTTCCAGTTTAATTTCGCCTCCGTTTATAACCTGTTGATCTTCGAGCGGACCGGGTCCTAACCGATATGGAGCCCATCCGCGAATATCGTTGCTGCCACCGGCGTAAAAACGCTTGGTGAGTGGCAATGTCTTGGTTTTTCCGTAAGGATAAGCGAATCCAAAATATCCCATGTAAGCGAACACTGAATTTGGTGAAATTGGGATATATCGACGGTAATCGAGTGTGATTTTGGCGTATCGGCTGTAAGTAAGACGTGATTTACTGAATCCATAGGAGGGAATAGATCCTTCTACATTTCCGGGTGAAGATATAAAACGGTCGACCAGGTAAGGAACATTACCACCAACTTCAAAAGAACCCTGGAAATAGTACCCTTTATTACGCTCGATATAATCGGTTGTTGATCGCTGATAGGTATATCTCAGATTAGTATTGATACGCGGACGAAAGTCTTCCAGAATGAATTGTTTTTGTAATTCATTACCCTTAAATGTGGAATCTAATTCTGTACGAAACCGTGATGTGGCACTAGCGTCGGTCCATTCAAGGTCAAAAAGATCGAGAGAACTCGTTGTGTATTGATCGTGATGTACAATGAATTTCTCATTAAAACGAATATTGGCGTTAATATTAAAATTATTCTGATTGGCATGTGAAACGCTCACCTGGTATCTCGTCCGGGAATTTAAAAAATTCAGATTTTTATCCAGAAAAGAGAAGGGAAAGTTTAAACGAGGTTCTGTGTATCCGATTGAACCTTCCAGATTGTATAAAACTCTGGACTGCGATTGCTTTTTGGATACATATTCGAAACTGGCTTTTGTTCCGATATCCAGTTTTTCCGCTTTGCCGAAGGTATTATTATCGGTAAAAGTGAGTCCGGTACCGGCTCCGTAACCATACCGTTGCATCACAAAAGGATCGAGACTGATACTCCGGCGCGGGATCGTCTGGAGGTCGATTAACACAGGTATGTTTTTTTTCGAAAAATCAGGTAACCCGCCGGATTTACTTAATGAGAACCTGCGCACATTCAACATACCCAGATTTTGATATTGGTTGATGGTACTCTGGTATAGCTTATTGTTAAAGACATCACCGGGTTTAAAAAGCAACTGACTGGTAAGCAGGCTAAACTTACTATGGGCACTTTTCTCTTTTTTTAGAAATAATCGTGTGGTATCTACCGTGAAAGGTTTTCCTTTCAAAGTGTCGAATTGTGTGTAAGCAATCTTTGTACTGGGTCCAGCCAGGTTGATGTACGTATTTCCAAAATGATACAACGGCCCATGATGTATTAAAAACAAGACATTCAGATTTAAAGTATCAGAAGGTTGCTTTTGAATTTGAACGGTAACCGAATCTTTTTGGACAGAAGCATAACCATTATTTTTCAGAAAATTAATGATCCGGTCACGTTCATTCCCGATATCATCATAAGTAAAATGTTTTTTAGCAGTGAAAGTAGTGTCGTTGATTTTTTTCCCGGTTAAGGGACTATTCAAGTAAAAATTCTTCAATTTCGTAGTATCCTGAAAAGATGGCATACCGGTATATAACACTTTCCGGATCCAGGAGGCTTTTCCTTCGTTGATGATAAAAGAGACCTCATATTTATTTTTACTGAGCTCTACAATTGTCGTATCCACGGTGGTATTGAAAAAGCCCTGTGATTGATAAAACGTCTTTACCCTTTCTATGTCCTGAGCAACTACTTGACGGTGCAATAAAGCCGGACGTTCCCCAAAACGTTTGGTAAGCTTCCAAATCCAGTACCATGGTGTCACACCCGGAATCCCCAGCAATTCCCGGTTGGTATGGGTCCTTACTATCGTATAAAGGGTACTGGTACTGATTTTTTTATTACCTACAAAACGAACACGTCTTACCACTTCACGGGTCGAATCCGGTTCCGTCGAATTATTTTGTGCTAATAGTTTTACAGCAGGAAATAGTGAAATAAAAATTAATAAATTTAATATTTTTATATACTTATACAAATTACGTATTTGGTTGCGTACCTGTCATATGTTTAAAATCATAAAAAAACGGTTGCTTAAATATCTCAAGCAACCGTTTGAATAAAAAACTTTTTTATAAAAAAAGTTCAAAATTCACACATCATCATAGTCGAAGCCTTCATCTTCCTCATTATGGAAAAAATCTTCTTTCATGATATAATCAGGCCAGATTTCTTCGATACTCTCGTAGGGCGTATCGTCCTCTTCATCAAGTTCATATAGATTATCCAAAACTTGTTGAGGACAACCATTTCTTTCTGCCCACTCGATGAGTTCATCACGTGTTGCTGGCCATGGAGCGTCCTCAAGTGTCGAAGCTAGTTCAATTGTCCAATACATAGATGAAAATTTATTCTTTATTTAAACGTTCTATTTATGCGCTTAATAAAATAAAGTATTTGTCAAATTCAAGTACAAAACAAATTTTTTTTGAAATTAGTTTATTCTTTTACGCCTTGTCTTTACATTTTCGTATTTTACAGCTTGATTACAGGTAAAAGGAATAAAAGTAATTAGCAAATTATAATTCAAAGGTTCAGTATCTTTATGGGAAGTTTAGGCGGATTCGAATGGTTCATTATATTTCTGGTTGTAATTCTTCTGTTTGGAGCGAAGAAAATACCGGAAGTCGCTCGTGGAATCGGACAAGGAATTAATGAATTTCGTAAAGCCTCCAATAAAGGCAAAAAAGAAATTCGGGATGATGAAGATGATCGTTGATTTCGAGAACTCCAATACTATGTATAATTCTTCGTATCTTGAAATATAAGATAAGAAATGAAAGTTTTTTCAATTTAAATTATCACTAATAAGAGATAAAACAATGTTTGATTTCGGTGGTTTAGAATGGTTGGTAATTATACTGATCGTCGTTTTACTATTCGGTGCCAAGAAAATACCTGAATTGGCCAAAGGACTTGGACAAGGTATCAATGAATTTCGTAAGGCATCGGAAGATATTAAAAAGGAAATAAATGAAGGCGCACAAAGTTCTGCTGCTCCTGATAATAATGATCAACGGAAAACAGAAACTCAGTCTAATTCCAAATCTTGATCTTCTTCTTTTATCCCCTAAAAAGATCCGATTCTTATAACAGTATATTTTAATCACATATAAAAAAGGAATTAAGCCATGGGTGATTTTGGCGGACTCGAATGGGTGGTTATTGTTTTGGTTATTGTGCTCTTATTCGGAGCAAAACGTATACCAGAACTTGCCAGAGGCCTCGGAAAAGGTATAAATGAGTTTAAAAGGGCTACTGAAGATATTAAACGTGAAATTGATTACGGCGCAAATAGCGTAAATGAAAGTGCCCGGCAAATTGATAATGAAGTACGTAATACGGTTAAAACAAGTACGGAAACTCAGACTCAACCACAGTCTGATGCGGTTTCGCATAAGCCCGAAAACACAGATAATGATAAAAATTCATAATTAATTAAAAGTATATATTTCTGCCTTGCTATATAAAAATATTGAAAGTCTACAGAATGCTGTAAAAAAGGGGGAGGTATCCCTAAGAGAAGTTGTCTCATCTTACGTAAAAGAAATTGACCAGAAAAATGACGATGTAAATGCTTTTATTAAGGTTTACCCCGAAGAGGCATTAAAACAAGCCGAAGAGGTTGAGAAGAAGATCAAAGATGGTTCAGCCGGAGCTTTGGCTGGAGCTATTATGGGGATTAAGGACCTCATTTGTGAAAAAGACAAACAGGCTACATGTGCATCTCATATACTGGAGAATTTCGAGAGCGTTTACGATGCTACGGTCATAGAAAAATTAAAGAAAGATGATGCCATTCTCCTGGGCCGTGTAAATATGGATGAATTTGCAATGGGTTCTTCCAATGAGAATTCCATTTATGGTCCGACGCGAAATCCTCATGATACATCAAAAGTTCCGGGCGGGTCATCCGGTGGAAGTGCTGCAGCTGTTGGCGCAGGTTTTTGTAATACGACCTTAGGATCTGATACCGGTGGCTCTATTCGTCAACCGGCTTCTTTTTGTGGCGTCGTTGGTATCAAGCCTACCTATGGACGCGTTTCCCGGTACGGACTAATCGCTTTTGCCTCGTCCTTAGACTGTATTGGTCCGTTGGCTACGAATACCCAGGACGCCGCGTTGCTGCTGAAAAGTATAGCGGGCAAAGATGAGCGAGACGGCACCACAGCCGATGTTCCGGTTCCTGATTACACAAAGACGGTACAGAATCCGGAAAGCAATATCACAATTGGCATGCCGGAAATTTATTTTTCTGAAGGGTTGGATCCGGAGATCAGCGATCGCATTCAGGATGTTGTAAAATCTTTAGAAAAAGAAGGAGCTAAAGTCGTTCCGGTTGATCTGTCGCACAATAAATATGCTATTGCCACTTATTACATTTTAGCAACCGCCGAAGCTTCCAGTAATCTTGCCCGGTATGATGGCATTCGATACGGTCACCGTGCTGATATTAAAAAGGTAAAAGACGATTTACATAAGGAAGAAGAAGCCATTAATCAACGATTAAAAGCCGCTTCAAATGGTGAAAGAGGAGCCATAGAGCAAGAGTTGAAAGAGATGGATACTCCACTGATTCGCCTATATAAACAATCGCGTACCGAAGGATTCGGAACGGAGGTGAAACGACGGGTTATGTTGGGAACCTATGTGTTGAGTTCCGGCTATTACGATGCGTATTATGGAAAAGCTCAAAAAATACGTCGATTGATAAAAGAGGATTTTGATCGCGCTTTTAAAGATGTGGATGTCATCGTTTCTCCAACAAGTCCGACAACCGCATTCGATATCGGTTCCAAAATTGATGATCCGCTGCAAATGTATTTGAATGATATTTACACCATTTCAGCTAATCTCGCTGGAATTTGCGGAATTAACGTGCCGGTTGGAAAGCATTCAAATGGATTGCCCATAGGGTTACAATTTATGGCAAATACGTTTCAGGAGGAACGTTTACTGAATGCCGCTCGTTTGGTTGAGCGTCAATTTGAATCCTGAAAAGAACGATCATGAAAAACAGATTAGAGGGAAAAACGGCGCTGATAACCGGTGCCACTTCGGGAATTGGTGAGGCAACTGCCCGCCACTTTGCTGAAATGAAGACTAATTTAGTCATTACAGGCCGGCGAGAAAATCGTTTAAAAAAGCTGTCTGAAAGTTTAACCAATGAGTATGCCATCGATGTTGCCATTGGTGCTTTTGATATTCGCGACAGAGATGCTTGTCGTCAATTCGTTGAGAGCCTGAATGAGATGCAGATCGATATTCTGGTGAATAATGCCGGTTTATCACGTGGACTGGATCCGGTGTATAATGCTGATTTTGAGGATTGGGATGAGATGATCGATACTAATGTTAAAGGCTTGTTAACGATGACAAGGCTGATCACTCCTCAAATGAAAGAGCGAAATTCGGGGCATGTTATCAATATTGGTTCTACAGCCGGACATGAAGCTTACGGTGGTGGAAGTGTTTATTGTGCGACTAAGCACGCGGTTAAGGCTATCACAAAATCAACGAAACTGGATCTTCATGGCACAAATGTTCGGGTTAGTCTGATATCCCCCGGTTTAGTGGAAACGGAGTTCAGCAATGTACGTTTTCATGGTGATGATGAAAAAGCCGCCAATGTATACAGAGGCATTACTCCTTTAACCGGTAATGACATCGCTGAAATAGTAGTATTTGTTGCCAATCGTCCGTCCCATGTAAACATCATGGATACTATCGTATATACGACTAATCAGTCGTCAGCAACTACTGTGTATCGGGATGAATAAAAATCGCGTGTTTTGCTTAGTGGGATTTCTGCTGATAGTGACTTCATGTTCATCCCACCATTCCAGCGGAAATTCTTACACCTTTAAAGCCAAGGGAAATCCAGTACCGGCTTTTTCTGCAGATAGTGCCTATCAATATGTGAAAAAACAGGTGGATTTTGGTCCGAGAACCGTAAATTCGAGGAGTCATCGGGAAGACAAAGCGTTTTTATTACAAAAGTTGCGTGAATATGCCGGTGATGATTACGTATTCGCTCAGAATTTTCAGTTAAAAGGTTATCATGATGTTACGCTGAATCTCTCGAATATAATTGCAGCGTTTAATCCATCTGCCAGTGATCGTATAATGTTGTGTACGCATTGGGATACAAGACCTTATTCTGATCAGGATCCGGATACAAGTTATCGGAATAAACCAATACCGGGTGCGGATGATGGCGGGAGTGGCGTTGGTGTTCTGCTTGAACTCGCCAGTCTATTTAAGAAAAATCCGCCGCCTATTGGAGTCGATCTCATTTTCTTTGATGGTGAGGATTATGGCAAAGATGATGATTTGGGTAAATATTTTCTTGGCTCCCGTTATTGGGCGAAAAATCAGCCTGTAAAGGGATACCGACCTCGTTTCGGTATTTTATTGGATATGGTGGGCGGAGTTAACGCGCATTTCCCTGAAGAAGGGATGTCATATCAGACGGCACCTGATCTTGTTAATGAAATCTGGAAAGTAGCGCATCAAATGGACTATAGTAAAACCTTTCCTGAGAATGTGACTAACGGTATTTCTGATGATCATGTCGTTATGAATCAATATTTGCCTTTTCCGACCATTGATATTGTAAATCACACGCAAGTCACGAAAAATAAAATTGAATTTCCTCCTTACTGGCACACCCATCGTGATAATATGAAGATCATCGATAAGCATACGTTAAAAAAAGTTGGTAGTTTATTGAATGAACTCATCTATGACAGATTATAGATTTTGAATCATAAATTATGGATTATTTAAAGTTAGAAATCATTATCCCCTCCGATTATCAGGAGAGTTTGATTGCCGAACTTTTTGAAATGGATTTTGAAGGGTTTGAACAATATGATGACCGCATTTTAGCCTATATTCCTCAAAATCGATTTTCGGATGTATATCGTGAAGAAATAGAACAATGGCTCTCTTCGCTGCGAGAACACTGTTATATAGAAAAGGAAGAAATTGAGGAAACCCGGAATTATAATGAGGAGTGGGAGCAATCCATTCAGCAACAATCAATTGGTAATTTTTTCGTACGTCCAACCTGGCTTCCTGGAAATGCACCGGAAGGCATGATACTATTGGAAATCGATCCCAAGATGGCTTTCGGTACCGGGTACCACGAAACTACGCGCTTGATGCTGCGTGCTATTCCAAAATTCGTAAAAAAAGGTGATCGGGTTCTTGATGTTGGAACCGGAACCGGGATTCTATCTATAGCCGCTGTTAAAATTGGAGCCCATTCCTCACTTGGCTTTGATATTGATGAGTGGAGTTATGATAACGCCAATGAGAACATCATGATCAATAATGTCAAAGATCGTGTGATCATTATAAAAGGTTCTTTTGATGTTATCAATGCTGATTCGAGATATGATGTTATTTTAGCGAATGTTAATCGAACAGCCATTTTATCGATGGATAAAGAATTGGTTGGGCATCTGAATAAAGAAGGAACGTTATTATTATCTGGTTTGCTTGAACAGGAGAGGAATATCATCCTCCAAAATGAATATTTCAAAAAATTGAAGTTAGTTCATGAAGATCAGGAAGGCGAGTGGATCGTTTTGATCTTCAAAAATAGTTGAATTATGGCGCTACGGACATCGATCGATATTGGAACAAATACCGCTTTACTACTTGTTGGTGAGGCGAATGATGGTCATGTAAATGTGATCAGGGAAGAACAACGGGTACCGAGGCTTGGAAGAGGAGTAGATAAAGATAAATATTTGTCTGATGAAAGTATCGACCGGGTTTTGAAGGCACTTAATGAGTATAAAAAGATATTAGCTGAAGAATATCCTGAAGTGCAAAGTGTGGTCATTACAGCAACAAGCGCTGTTCGGGATGCCTCTAATCGCGATCAGTTTTGTCAATATATTGAACAGAAGACTGGATGGCCTGTCAAAATTTTAAGTGGATTAGAAGAAGCAGAATGGACCTATGCAGGTGCTATTTCTGTTTTAACCGAATTACCCGATTCGGAGTATGGGAATATGATCCTGGATATCGGTGGTGGCAGCACCGAAATTGCTTACGGTAAACATAATCAATTATATGATTCACATTCCTTCAATATCGGAAGTGTCCGTTTTACGGAGAGGTATTTTAAACACGATCCACCTTTGAATGATGAGATCGCTCAATGCCGAAAAGCTATAGCTGAATCGCTGAAAAGTCGACGTATTCAATTTGAAGATGATTTTAATATGATTGGTGTTGCCGGTACGGTGACATCACTGGCCTTCATTGAACTTGGTTTGAGCGAATACGATCCTGATAAAATCAATGGTTATGTTTTGACTCACTCGGGTATTCTTTCTTTTATTGATTGGTTTAGTGAGATGACTCATCAACAAATGATTGATCAATATCCAGAAGTAATGACTGGCCGTGCCGATATCTTTATGGCGGGGTTACTTATTTTAGAGACTTTCCTTGATTATTACGACCAGGATAAGATCATCGTTTCAACGGGTGGAATCAGACACGGTGCCTTGATGAAAAATTTAATCAGCCAATAAAAACTATAATCGACTAATTGGGATTCTTACCCCACCACCCAGCTCAAATTCATTGAAATCGCTGATGATATATTTTATCTCAGCGAATAAAAGATGATATTTTAATCCACCGCCAATATTAAATCCCGCCCGGCTTCGTGTTTCCGTTAATTTTCCGAATTGACTTTCCAGTTTGGCGTGAGAAAATCCAAAGTTGAGTCCGGCTAATCCGAAAAAATCAATTTGGTTATAAATATAGAGATTATAATGTGCATTGATATTCAGGGAATTAAGATTAGCACTGCTTTTGTACCGGCTACCTTCAAAATTATATCGGTCAACTTGCGGAAAGAAATATAAAAAATCGATTCCTACATCTAATTTTTTTATGGATGGAATGGTATAATATCCATTAATTTGAACTCCTAATTTGTTAACATTGGTTCCGTAAAATAATCCAGCCCCACCTTGGATATTATTTAAGATTTGTCCGTAACCATTATTGATGTCCAGAATGAATAGTACACTCACGATAAGCAATAAACCTATTCTCTTCATTTTCTTAACTCCCCTTAATGATTTTAGTTTGAGATAACCTGATCAAAGAAATTATTTTAGTGTCACAAAAGAAGACTTTTCAAAAGATGAATGGGAAAAGATATAATGTAATAGGTATATCAGCGTTTATATTAATAAATAATAATAAGTATTTGATATTATTAATATTATCAAATGGGTTGGAAAATTATTGCAAGATGTTTTAGTTCCAACCGACTTTTTTTATATCTTTGATTGATAATTTATTTCTTAATTGATAGAAATGACTAGAAAGCCATAATTTATCATCCATGACTTCGGCATCAAATCAATCTGATAACTTAGGAAATGCCTCTTCCGGAGGTGAACATCAAACTGTTTCTGAAAGCAGCAGGGAGGATGCTGTTCTCGTCGAGGAAGCTATATCCGGTGATGAACGTGCATATAGTAAAATCGTCGATAAGTATCAGAGAGCATTGAAGTATCACATTTCGAAAATGATCAGAAATGGTGATATCGTCGAAGATTTGATTCAGGAAATATTTTCAAAAGCTTTTCATAGCCTGGATAGTTATAACACCAATTATGCTTTTTCCACATGGCTTTATCGAATCGCTACCAATCACACTATTGACTATCTACGGAAGAAGAAACTCAAGACGTATTCCATTAATGAACCCATTTCCACCAAGGAGGGGGAAATGCAAGTTGAACTGCCCGATCATACACAAAAAACAGATGATTTGGTCATCAGGAAGCAACGTCATAATATGATTAAAGAGGCGATGAATCAATTGCCTCCCAAATATAAAAAGGTGATTCAGATGCGGCATATGGAGGAAAAAAGTTATCAGGAAATTGCCGAAATTCTGGACTTACCGCTTGGAACCGTAAAAGCACACATTTTCAGGGCTCGCGAATTGCTCTACAAATATTTAAAAGACAAACGAGGTACTTTTTAATATTTGGAAGTGGAGTTTAATCTGAGTCCAGATTTTTGGATACAATTGAGATATTTCGTGTTAGCCCTTCGAATTTTGTTCGTTTGACAGGATTTTTTCTAAATAAACGGCGATATTCCTCTATATCTAATTCCTTCCAATATTTTAAATCCGGATTTAATAATTCCTCTCTGGCAAATAAGCGTTCTTCACTGCCCATTTTAGCTTTGCGATTCCACGGACATACGTCTTGACAGATGTCGCAACCGAACATCCATTCACCCATTTGTTCGTGAAATTCAGATGGAATTTGCTCGCGTAATTCTATAGTTAAGTATGAAATGCATTTACTGCCATCAACTTTATAGGGTTCATAAATGGCATCGGTCGGACAAGCATCGATACAGCGGGTACAGGTCCCGCAATGATCGGTTGTCGGATGATCGTAGGAAAATGTCGCGTCTACGATCATTTCACCGATAAAAAACCAGGAGCCTAACTCTTTATTCAAAATATTACTGTTTTTGCCCATCCAGCCCAAACCGGATTGTACAGCCCATGCTTTATCTAAAACAGGGGCGGAGTCAACAAATATCCGGCCCTCTAACGATCCCGTAAGCTTCTCAGTAAAATGATATAACTGAAATAATTTCTCTTTAAGCACTTTGTGATAATCATCACCAAGTGCATATTTTGATATCTTGGGGACTTTTTCCTCTTCCTGATAAAATTCAGAAAAATCCTGATTGTAGCTGCAGAGAACACTAACGACCGATTTAGCGCCGGGGACCAATTTGGTTGGATCAACGCGTTTATCAAAGTTACGTTCCATCCAATCCATCGTTCCGTTACGATTACCTAACAGCCATTCTTCCAGACGCCGTTCTTCCTTCTCAAGTCTTCGTGCCTTACTAAAACCACAAGCTTCAAATCCTAAACGAAATGCTTCCTGACGGACCTGCTCCGTAATTTTTTCCTGATTTGTCATGAATAAGGAGAGTTATTCTTTTCCATAGTAGTCTTTTTCATTCGACAAGTTACAAAATATAGAATTTCCTTTAAAAGGTTGAGCGGATGAAAATTTCGAATGCTTCCATTAGTTTTTTTTAAAATGCTACCTAAAGATGTAATAATCATTGCAAAAAATAGTGTAGAAAGCCTAATTAACGTTAATTAATTGCTATGAATGCAAAAAAAATTACATTGAATAGATCATTTTAACTATATTCCATTCTTCATTAGCAAAACAATCGGGTTATTTATCCAAGACCAGTAACTAGTTGTCAAACAGGTATTAAATAGCATTTTAAAGTTAATTATTTAGGTAAAAAATAATGTCAGTTATTCAATCAATTATTTTAGGTATTGTAGAAGGTTTGACCGAGTTTCTACCGGTTTCATCTACAGGGCATATGATTATTGCATCTTCGGTTATGGGTATTGTCGAAAATCCTTACACTAAAGCGTTTACGGTTGCCATCCAATTTGGGGCTATTCTTTCGGTTATTGTGTTATATTGGCGCCGTTTTATCAAATCGATGCAATTTTATTACAAACTATTTGTCGCTTTTTTACCGGCGGCTATAGTTGGTCTGATCCTCATAAAGTACATTAACGAGATGTTGGGAAGTGTACTTGTGGTAGCTACAATGTTGTTTTTAGGCGGTATCGTATTGCTTTTTGTGGATGATTGGTTTAGTGAGTCCGAGAAAACGCCTGATAAAGAAGTGACCTACAAAAATGCTTTTGTAGTCGGACTTTTTCAAATCATATCAATGATACCAGGAACTTCCCGATCCGCTGCAACTATTATTGGCGGACTTGAGCAGAAATTGAATCGTAAAACAGCGGCTGAATTTTCGTTCTTCCTTGCGGTTCCAACCATGTTTGCTGCAACCTGTTTCAAAATATTCCGGTTTTATATGAATGGACCCGGTTTTAACAATAGTCAGATCGATATTTTGATTATTGGTAACATTGTAGCTTTTTTTGTTGCCATGCTTGCTATTAAATCCTTTATCGAATACCTGACCAAACACGGTTTTAAATTATTTGGATGGTATCGAATTGCAATCGGTCTTCTGATACTGATTTTACACTTTAGCGGGGTCACTCTCAAAATGATGTAGTCTGTTGTGATAATCAGGCAAAGGGTATTTTACTGATTATCTTATTCTAAATTTATATGTGATAATATATTAGCAAAGGCGACTAAATGGTCGCCTTTTTTATTTTAGTTAAAGAAAATTTTTTGTTAAGGAATAAATTATCATTGGGAATTGTCTAACTGTTAAAGATGTAAAAAAATAGCTGTTTTGTTAAGAGATCGTAATAAAAATTCGATATACATTAAAATTATCAGGACAACACAGAAATGAAAATGGATAGTAAATCACAACGAGCCGCGATATTATTACGCTTAAGTGTTGTCCTAAGTTTAGTTTTAAGCTTAGGGATATCCAATTTACAAGCTCAAAATCAGTCGTGGGCCCCAAAAAATCAACAGGCATGGAATGACACCTTGTTATCCCGAATGACGCGGGAATTGAAACTGACACAGGATCAGCAAAACAAAGTTAAAACGGTTTTGAACAACCGGTCGGAACAATGGCAGAAGATGCGCCAAAACATGATGGATCTGCGTCAGGAGACAAAGAAAAAACTAGAAAATGTGTTGTCTAAAGATCAGATTGCGGGATTACAAAAAATGATAGATCAGCGGAAAATGTTTTTTCATTATTGGATGATGGATCGCGATCATCATTGGGGAATGCGTTCCGAACATAGAAAAGTTAATCATCACAGATCCCGGGAAAACGGAATGATGCACAATAAAAACACCAGGATGAATTCGGATGCCTGGGTGTATATGGCGTTAGCTCGAATGACTCAACGATTAAATCTGAATTCGAAACAACAGGATCAGGTCAAAAATATTCTGCAGGACGCCGTAAAGCAGTTTCAAAGGAACTGGGAGGATATGAAAAAACAGCGTCAAGGTAATCAGCAACAAATGCTGGATATTCTGAACAAAGATCAGATCGCTGCCTTTCAAAAGATAAAAGACCGAATGATGTATAACCGGATGAAAAGATTTCATAATTATCGTCAGGAACATAGGCACAGCGGAATGAAGGGATACAAAAATAAAACATGGAGATCTCAACATGGTGCCGGGACGATGATGGATCAATGGGCCCAACGGTTAAATCTGACACCGCAACAAAAAGAAAAAGTGCAGAATATCTTTGCTCAGCATTTAAAGAAAATGAAAACGTTGATACAACAACGAAGAAATGGCGCGATCAATGATTTAAGGGTACAAATAAGTAAAGCTCGTCAGGAATTAAATGATCAGCTTAAAAGTGTGCTAAGTAAAGATCAAATGGAACAGTATAATAAGATGCAGGAGGAATGGCACAATAGAATGATGAATTTCAGACAGGGAAGGTAATCTTTTGCGTAACTGTTTATATATACATTAAGATAGATTAAGCATTAAATCTAAACTTATTCTATCTTATGTTAAGATTTTGAAATTTAAAATGTTATGGTATTACTGAGAAAATGTAATACTTACCAAGGTTATTCTGAATGTCCGAATCGCACAATCCATCAGATAAAGAATTGCTCGAACGGATTCGTAACAAAGATGAGGGAGCTTTTCGCTTGCTCATCGAACGTTATGAATCTCAGGTCGCGGCAACGGTTTTGGGAATGCTTGGAAACAGGGCAGATGCAGAGGACATTGGACAAGAAATATTTATACGTTTTTATAAATCGATAGAACAGTTCAGAGGTGAATCGTCATTAGGAACTTATTTAACCAGAATTGCCATAAATTTATCTCTTAACGAATTAAAAAGAAGAGAGCGAAAAAACAGACGATTTCTTTTTATTGGAGATCATGAAGAAAAGGAACAACTTTTCCAATCGGGGGAAACGGACGAACTGGAACAAAAAGAATTGCGAGAACTGATACAAGAAGCAATTAATAAACTTAAACCAGAATTCAAAGCAGTCGTCATTTTGAGAATGATACAGGATTATTCGACAAATGAGACAGCAGAAATCTTAAATATACCAATTGGCACCGTGTTATCGAGATATTCGCGTGCTATAGATAAACTTAAAATTCTTTTAACGCCATATATCAAGAATCATGAAATTAACTTATGAACGTGAACTAATATTGAAGGCTCTGGAAGACAATTTGTCTGCTGAAGAAAGCCGACGGCTTCAGTCATTATTTGAGGCTTCGCCTAAGTTAAAAGAAGAGTATAATGATTTGCTTAATACACAACAGATGATTGCATGGGCTAAATACGATTCATTCAAACCCTATTTTGCCGATCGGGTTTTGAAGAGACTCAGAGGCGAAACGGATTCCATTTTTTCGGATGATTTTTATATTTCGCTGGTTCATAATTTTTATCGGCTGGCCTTTACGGTATTGTTATTAGTCATGCTTTTAGGATCATATAATATTTTTTCGGCAGATAATACTTCAAATGACCAACCGGTCATTGAATCGGTTATTGCATTGCCACCAATGTCGGTGATTAATACCAATACAACCATATTGAACTACAAGGTATTTAATAATGAAAACACGAACTAAATCGGTTTTAATAATTATAGGAACCTTCATCATTGGGATTGTTCTGGGAGGAATATTGACAGGGGCCATAGTGCGTCATCGTCTTAACCGGATTGCAGAATCACAGACACGGCCGGGTTTTGTCAAAATTATGGAACATATCATAAAACCCACTGATAAACAGAAAAAAAAGATAGAACCGATTCTAAAAGAATCAGCGCATAAATTATCTCAGATTCACTCTCAATGTAAACAGAAAATGATCGCAATTGGAGATTCTATGAGAGGGGAACTCAAACCATATTTAACCGATAAGCAATTCAACCGACTAACGCGTACAATGCATCATCATGAACATGAGCACAAATGGCATCATAAGTCAAATAAAAGGAGATAAACGGTATTGATTGATTACTTACTCGGCTTTAGATTTTTGATCCAAATTAGCTAAAGCCAGCATGATTTTTTTATGGATGTGATCAATCCTTAAATAAGAACCTTTAAAATTATTAGCGATCATTGAGAAAGCTATTAAACGTCCAGCCCTATCGCGCAGATACCCCGAATGGCTTCGTGCCCCAGTAATGAGTCCGGATTTAATACGGGCATTATTAGCTAAAATGGTGTGTCTGCCGTATTCACGAAAATATCCGATATCGTGAAGATCACCTACAATCGCCAAACTGCGATAAAAATCTTTAAATGCCGATTGTTTGGTCATAAATCGAAGCAATTGTACCATGGCTTTTGTTGTAATGGCATCGGTTCGAGATAATCCACAACCATCATATAAAATCAGTCCGTTTGTTGTAATATGATGTCTTTTTAGATATTTAAGAATGTATTTCGTTCCGCTCTTCGTCGTAGAATATAGTGTTCGTTGTAATGCAAGTGTTTTCAATAAGGTTTCCGCATAAAGATTGTCGCTTTTTTTATTAGTCATATAAACGATATCCTTGAGAGTAGGAGAGTAGGTCGTTGTTATCAAAGTTGCAGATTTGTAAGATCGGCTCTTGAGTAAAAGGTTGCTTTTTCCGGTAACCTCTAAACCATTTTTCTTCAACCAATGAGTGAAATATTGAGCGGCGAACAGCGCCGGGTCAGGAATGGACCCTTTGATAGAAAATTCAGGAACGCCGGCTGGCACGGTACCTCTCGCAACAGCATTCATTTGCCTGGGAGCGCAATAGATATAACCCTGATCACCGGATCCGGGAAATCCTGTTTTCATATAATTAGTGAAGTGCAGACCCGGTATTTTAGGCTTCATGCCAATTATCTCGGCTTTATCTCCTTGCTTCTTACCCGGTTTAAAATACAATTTATATAAGTTGTTATGAATGGATAACGCATTAACACCGGCACCATAATAATTTCCGATATCCATATATTCCCAATAGTTAGGAACGGTTTGAGAATCGAATAACGTATTATCAGCAATTACAGCTCCGTCAATTTTGCTGATTCCCGCTTTTTTTAGAGCCAAGGTCCAGGATTCCATAAGGCTGTCGAGAGGTAAAGATCCGTGTACCATATTTGATCCCAAAGTCGGATCACCTCCGCCCTCGATATATATATTACCGTGTAAGACACTATCCTGACTTAAAGCGCCATCGTAGTACAATCGTGTTTTATACCGGTAATTCGGACCAAGTTCGTTTAACGCAATGGAAGTGGTAAAAACCTTCAAGCCCGAACCGGGTGCAAGCGACTCCGTACTGTGGTATGATATAATGGGTTTGCCCGTATCTACATATTCAGCATATATACTCCACTGACCATGTTTTAGAGTATTTGATTGTTGATAGTAACGAATAAGATTTTTAATGACAGGCGGAGCGTCAACCGATTTTGGCTGAATATGTGGTGCAATGAATAGATTAAAAAAAAGTAGTAATATTAAGGTCACGATTTAACTGTTAATTTGATCCGGAAATAAAATATATAAGTAAAAGATAACGGTTTAAGGTTAGTGATTTTTTACTTAAAATTCATGAAAATGAGATAAACAAATGTGTTGAATGTTTTGTTCAAAAATCTAAAGCAGCATAGGTTCAATTTCTTGTAATTTGCCGTCTTCAAGTTTTAAAGTCCGATGCTGAAATTTTTTAACCATATCATAATTATGGGTAACCATCAAAACCGCCATTCCCTGATCATTAATTTTTTGGAATAATTCCATGATAGAAGTGGATGCCTCCGGATCGAGGTTACCGGTTGGTTCGTCGGCAAGCATGATACGTGGTTCGTTTACCAGGGCACGCGCTATTACTACACGCTGTTGCTCACCACCGGATAAATCATCCGGCATATTCATCCTTTTATGACTGAGTCCAACCATAGATAACACTTCGAGAACCCGTTGTTTAATAAAACGGCGTTTGGCAGACGTTACTTCCATAGCAAATGCTACATTTTCGTATACATTTCGATCGGGAAGCAGTTGAAAATCCTGAAATACGATACCGAGCTTACGTCGCAAATAAGGGACTTTTCTACGGTTCAGTCTGGGAACATTATAACCTGCCACATGCACATCTCCATAATCAGGTAACACATCCCGATAGATTAATTTTAGAAATGAGCTTTTTCCTACACCGGTGTGACCAATTAAGAAGGTGAATTCTCCAGTATCGAGCTCAAAACTGATATCATCTAAAATAAGACGATTTTCATACGAAACAGATACGTTTCGAAATTTTATAACATTATCATTTCTCATCTTAAAACCATTGTGATGCGATCACTATTTTCATCTGCTTCAAATATATCCAGGGCGTCGTATTTAGCCACTATTTTCAACTCACTTTTTCCAATAATATCAATCATGTGAGGCAATGTATATACTCTTTGTTTGTGCAGTTCATGATATCGTTCAGGAGCTGAATTTGGATCCTCTTTTATTTTTTCAATAACAAATTCATTATAATGAATGCCTTCCGATTTATCATAACGGCTAATACGTTCAAATTCATAACCGTTTTCTGAAACTCCTTTTTCATTTAGCAATTTTTCAGCTTTTTCTGAATTGGAAGGTGTGGTGAAATCAAAAATAAAAAAACCAACCGGATTTAGAAGTTGCTTAACCTGATTAAAAACTTTTACGATATCGTCATCCTTCAACATATAATTAATACTGTCGAACAACATCAAAACGATATCAAAAGTCTCCGTAATGGAAATATTAGTGAAATCCATTTGCTGAAAAAAAACGTTGTTAGGAATAGCACTGGCCTTGTTTTTGGCTACCTCAATCATTTTTCCAGATTGATCGGTCGCCATAATATCATAACAAGCCAATTCATCAAGTGACAGGGCGAAAGATCCTGTTCCGCAAGCCAGTTCTAACACGGTTTCAGCATCGGGATGGTGCGTTTGAATAACGGCGTCAATAAAATCAGACCAGTATTCATAATTAATATCCTGCATTAACGCATCGTATATCAATGCCAGGCTTTGGTAAATATCAGTTTCAGTACGTAAAACAGGATTAGTTTGAGACACGTTTAAGCATTTTTCTTACGGTTGATCGCTAATCTGAGAGCGAGTTCAATCGCCTGATTCATCGATTTATTATTGGCTTTGTTTGTACCGGCAATATCGAAAGCTGTGCCATGATCAGGAGAAGTTCGGATAATCGGAAGTCCCGCTGTAAAATTAACACCTTTATTAAATGATAACGTTTTAAAAGGAATTAACCCCTGATCGTGATACATAGCTAATACCCCGTCGAAATGTTCGTATTTGCGATTGCCAAAAAATCCATCAGCAGGAAAAGGACCTTCGGCGTGAATACCCTCATTATGAACATCTTCAAGAGCTGGACGAATAATATCGATTTCTTCTTTACCAATAACACCACCATCGCCGGCATGTGGATTCAATCCTAATACTCCAATTTTAGGGTTGCGGATTCCAAAATCATTAACAAGGCTCGTGTGCATACTTTGAAGACGGTCGATGATGGCATGCTTTGTAACTTCAGAAATGATTTCCGATACTGGTATATGGATACTAACCAACCCAATGCGAAGTGCATCGTTGACCATCAGCATCATATATTGTCTGCAATGGGTTTTATTCGCCAGAAATTCGGTATGACCGGGATACGGATAACCGGCCCTCTGTATCGCTTCTTTAGAAATGGGCGCTGTTACCAATGCGTGAGCTTTATTTTGTGAACATAGATTAATGCCGGTTTCTACAGCCTGCATGGAAGATTTACCGGAATTCTTCTCAATCTTACCCGGTTCTAATAAGATATCCCCATTTTGCAGACATTCGAGTACATTCGTTTTTCCATCCTCAATTTCTTCAGATGAGATAATAGAATTGTATGTAAAATCTATATCAAGTGTTTCCAGGTAATAATCAATGATTTTAGTTGATCCCAGAATTACGGGAGTAAAATCATGGTCTTGCGATAATTCGTGTACTGCTTTAATAACTACTTCAGGTCCTATTCCATTGTAATCACCGATTGAAATAGCAATACGAGGTTGCATCCATCTCCTTTTTTTAATGATAAAGTATATTTAAATAAGCGAATTTATTTGACAAGTTCGTAATCGCCAAATCCACTGGTAGCCTGAAAGATAAACTTTCGTTTACCATATTTCCATATTATTATAGCCGGCTCGTTTGCGGGATAGCGACGTTCAATCGAATCGGGCGGACCCATTTTGATGTAAACTTTTCCAATATCCGTATCATAACCCGGTTTATTCAAAGTTGTGAAATGCTCCCAGGCATAATCGATACGCCGGTAATATTCGGCCATCAATTCATTATACTGCGTATTTGGGGTGGGATCCCGTTTTTTCCAGAATGCTTTGAATTTTTTTTCACGCTCTTGATTTGAGCCGCTGTCAATTTTCTTTAGTTCCTGCTTATTTACTATGAACCGCAGCATCTTAATAGCAACATCAAGATTCAATAAACTTGTAGGCATGTTCAGCCAACGTGATTGAAAATAACGAGAGGTCAGAATTTTATTGGTTTTGGTATTACGTACGACGATACGATACGTATCATTCCCAAATTTATGATTAGGGATCGTGGCATAAGCATAAGAAAATGGTGAATTTCCCTTATTCACTTTTAAATAAATTTGATCGGATGAAGTGTCCGGATTTAAGACGACACCTTTTGCAATATCATTCGCTCCGATAGTTGAAGAATAAGCTATCTTGCTGGAACTCGTATCTTTAGGATTCGTACCTAAATTATGGATGAATACTTTATACTCATTGGGGGTTATATTTTGAGGAACCCGAAATAAAATCCCAAAATCTTTACCATAATAGACATTATGTCCAAAATTGAGAACTGGTAATTTAGAAGAGATACCAAATTTTGTTACCTGATTGAGCATTATGATTGACGATGCATCACTTTTGGTATAATCGGGTACATGGATCATCAGCATAGAGCTATGTGTATCGCCACCGTTATCAGGCTGACTCAATTGAAGAATGGTCCTGTAGTATCCGGGTTTTAAATTAACCTTGATTACACCTTGTGTGTATTCTTTATGAGATTGGGTTTCTTCGTATGTGTTGGCCTTTGCTGTTCCACGCCAATAGGATCTTGCAATTGATTCTTTTCCAGCAATTTTGAAATTATTTTCCTCTTCTCTTCGTTTACGTTCGTCTCTTCGATCACGACCTTTCTGAGCTAACACTTGTTCAGGGCGATTTTCCATTCTTTTAATGATTGTGGAATCTCCTTTGAAAACTTCAAGGTTAATATTAATTCTTGCCTGGAAAGAATGATTATCACGCGTGTACTGATCTCCATTATCAGCAACATCTTTTTTAAACGTCAGATAATCATTTTCAATTTTAAACGTCACAAAAACAGTATTTTGATTAGAATTATTTTTGGGTATCACCAGGTAATCGTAATAAACCCTCGGCTGACGTGAGTGTTTTACCAACATCGGGTAAGTCATCTGTCTCTGGGCTAATGCCGGGACGGTCAGTCCGAATACAAGTAAAAAAGAAATCAGGATTTTATTTTTGTGCATAATATTACTATTGGCTATCTGTGACAGCAGGTTATTAAGTATACTTTGTAATATAATGTTAAACGGTAATTGTAAAAGTGTATATTTTAAATTTGTTAACGCTTTAGGTAAATAAATAATTGCAATGTTCTTACTTAATTATTTGATGATATGCTTTAACTTAAGCATTATTTATCAGGCTATGAACATAGGAGACTGCTAAAATTTCATTATCTTGAGGAATGAATAATTTTAATGTTACGTATTTAATGATAAAGGTTTATGAGTAATACATCCAAAACCAATAATAAAAATAATTATAAAGAGAGCCACCAGAAATTACTTGATGAATTAAATTCTGTTGAAGAGAATATTAAGTTAGGAGGTGGTAAAAAAAGAATTGCAAAACAACACGCCAAAGGAAAACTCACGGCAAGGGAACGTATTACAAAATTATTAGACGCTGAAACGGAATTCCATGAATTAGGTATTTGGGCAGGCTATGAGATGTACGAAGACGTTGGCGGATGTCCTGCAGGTGGAGTTATAGCCGGAATCGGAACCATATCCGGACAAAAATGCATGATTGTTGCCAATGACGCTACCGTGAAGGCGGGAGCCTGGTTTCCGATTACAGCTAAGAAAAATTTAAGAGCCCAGGAAATAGCCATTGAAAATCGCCTGCCATTAATTTATCTCGTTGATTCGGCCGGTGTATATCTGCCTATGCAGGATGAAATATTCCCCGATAAGGAGCATTTCGGTCGTATTTTCCGAAATAACGCTAAAATTAGTGCGATGGGTATCCCTCAAATTGCCGCAATCATGGGTAGTTGTGTTGCCGGTGGTGCTTATCTACCGATAATGAGTGATGAAGCTTTAATTGTTGATGGGACTGGAAGCGTTTTCCTGGCGGGTAGTTATCTTGTAAAATCGGCAATCGGGGAAAATGTGGATAATGAAACATTAGGCGGGGCAACGACTCAGACGGAAATTAGCGGTGTTACGGATTATAAGATGCCGGATGATGAAACTTGTCTTGTAACAATACGGGATTTGGTTGATAAACTTGGGCCGGTAGAGAAAGCTGGATTTAATCGTAAAGAATCAGTGGAACCCGAAAAGAAAGTAGATGAAATATTTAATATCGTGTCTGCCGATGGTTCAAGACCGTATAATATGCTCGATGTTTTGGAATGCATCGTGGATGAGGGCAGTTTCACAGAATTCAAAAAAGGGTATGGTCAAACTATCGTTACCGGTTATGCCAGAATTGACGGATGGAGTGTCGGGATTGTAGCTAATCAGCGTTCCGTCGTCAAATCTAAGAAAGGGGAGATGCAGATTGGTGGAGTTATTTATTCCGATAGTGCTGATAAAGCGGCTCGTTTTGTAATGAATTGTAATCAAAAGAAGATCCCAATAATCTTTTTCCAGGATGTTTCAGGTTTTATGGTAGGGAAACGTGCCGAACATGGTGGTATCATAAAGGATGGTGCCAAATTGGTAAATGCGGTAGCTAACAGTACCGTCCCCAAAATTACCATAGTGGTTGGAAATAGCTATGGTGCAGGGAATTATGCTATGTGTGGACGCGCCTATGATCCTCGTTTTATGTTCGCATGGCCAACAGCTAAAATAGCGGTAATGGGAGGTCAGCAGGCTGCAAACACCTTGTTACAAATACAAATCTCCACAATGAAGAAAAAAGGTAAAAAGGTCAGTGATGAAGATAAAGAGCAGTTTTTAAGCAAAATCCGGGATCGTTATGAATCGCAGACGAACGTACGGTATGCTGCCGCTCGTTTATGGGTGGATGCCATTATAAATCCCAGAGAAACAAGAAACAAAATATCTATGGCTATTGATGCTGCTGATCATAATCCGGTCATCGAAGATTTTAAAACGGGAGTTATTCAGACTTGATATATGATTCTCTTCTTAGTTCAGTGAAAAGCATGCAGGAGTTGATCTGTTGGTTGTAATGGTTGGTAGTTTGTTGTGTGAAAAGTTGCGATCAACTATCAACAACCATAAACAATAAGTTTAAAAATTTTATGTCTTTTTTTTAATGCAATTTGCTTTCATAACTTTAATGTTACCTCAAATTCACGTTACATTACAAACAGTCAGAGGATTTTGTAAATCTTTTTTAAAAGGTCTCTGAGTGATCAACTTATTACTGATTTTCTCCTTGTTACTTCATTAATTGAGAGGGAAATTTTTAATTCAAAGAATGAAAGTATGATATGATTAGCAGATCAGATTCTGAACAATTAATGAAAGAATACATTGAGAATGAAAACCTGCAACATCATTGCTATATGGTTGCAGCGGCGATGGAAGAATATGCCCGGGAGCTAAACCTGTCTGATGGTGATATTGAGGAATGGTGGACAGCCGGATTATTGCATGATCTTGATTGGGAAAAATACCCGGATGAACATCCCAATAAAGCAGTGAATGATATTTTACCTGAAAAGGGATATTCTGAGGCTGTTATCGAAGCGATTAAAGCTCATGCACCCGAGAGAACGGGCAAAAAACCGGAAACCGATCTCGATAGATATTTATTCGCCTGTGATGAAATATCCGGTTTTATGAATGCCGTGTCACTAATGAGACCTAATGGCTTTCAGGACATGAAAGTTAAGTCGGTTACCAAGAAATTGAAAGATAAAAAATTTGCCGAGAATGTAAGTCGAGATGACATTAAAGAAGGAGCCAAACTGATTAACAAAGAGTTGCGTGATCACATTCTTTTTTTGATAAATGTATTTAAAAATAAGCCGTAATAAAAATAAGCCCTTAATAATTAAATTTTAAGGGCTTATTAGTTTTAAACATATTTCTTTAGAATTCTGGAAAGCTTCTCATTAAAATGATCGGTAGGAGTTGGCTCAAAGGAATGTCCGGTTACGGTTTCAAAAAGTTCGGCATATCGTTCAAAAACACTCCAGCGGAACTCATCGCTCATATCGGGTAATGTCTGACCTTCTTTGCCCTGAAAACCCTTCGACATTAACCATTCGCGGATAAATTCTTTGGATAGTTGTTTTTGACGCTCACCTTTTTCCAGTCGTTCCTCATATCCATCCATATAAAAATAACGGGAAGAATCGGGTGTGTGTACTTCATCAATTAAAACGAGTTCTCCATTATGCAATCCAAATTCATATTTGGTATCTACTAAAATGAGTCCATTTTGATTCGCAATTTGTTGTCCGTGATCAAATAATTTAAAAGCAATATCTCTTATTTTATTCCAAAGAGATTCCTCAACAATTCCCCGTTCAATAATCTCTTGTTCTGAAATATCTTCATCGTGCCCTTCCTGTGCTTTTGTTGCAGGGGTAAGAATTGGGTTCTCAAATCGCTGATTCTCTTTTAATTCATCCGGCAACGGAACTCCGCAAAGAGAACGTTCTCCCGAATTATAAACTCTCCATGAATGTCCGACAAGATATCCACGAATTACCACTTCAACCGGAATGGATGTACACTTTTTAGCAATGGTGATATTTGGATGAGGAACGTCAATAACATGTGTTTCAACAATATCATCAACCTTATCAAAGAAAAAGGCCGCAGTCGTATTCAAAATTTGTCCCTTGAAGGGGATGGGTTGCTTAAGAATATGATCGAAGGCCGAAATTCTGTCGGAAGCTACGATGGCGAGACGATCATTTTTCAGGGGATAAACGTCACGAACTTTACCTCGGTAAGGTTCCGGTAGAAAATCTATGTCAGTACGGGTTATGCAGTTGTTTAAGGCCTGCTTCTTGTCAATATCAGTTATCTTCAAGATTTTTCTGTGGATTTACGTGAAACTAATACTGGTTCAACAGTGACTTGCTGAAGGTCTTCCGGTTTTTCATATATTCTATTAGCGAGACGCCTGATAGCCACTTTACCAATATCAATCATTTTGAGATCAATGGTTGATAAATTCAGATACTTAGCGATTTTAACGTTATCGAAACCAATAAGCGCAATATCATCAGGTATACTTAAATTCAATTCGGATAATGCGTGCATTGCACCGAGAGCCTGCATGTCATTTGAGCAGAAAATGGCCTCAGGCATGGTATTACGATTATGCAAAATATGCAGAGCCTCATAACCGGCTTCTTCACTAAAACCGGCATGTTTTCTTGTAATACCGGATGCAACATATTCTTCTTGTAAAGGCACGTTATATTTTGTCAGAGCATCTCGAAAACCTTGTTCTCTTTGGACATACTTATTATCTCGGGTATGTGCCCGGATCATCCCAATATTTTTGAATCCTTGTTTCGCTAAATGTTCACCTGCCAGAAATCCGCCTTTATAATTATCCCACCAATAATAATCGAAGTTGGGATGTTTGGTATCGACCAGGATGATCGGGACATCCATATGGGTAAGACGCCGGGCAATTTCATCGTCGATTTCGATGGAGAATATAATAATGGCGTCAGGGGTACCACGATCAAGAAATTTCTTAAAATTCTCTTTTGATTCAGCAGAACCCGTATTGAAAATGATCAAATCCAGGTCAATATTTGTAATTTCGTCTTTTACCCCTTTTAAGACTTCATTGAAAAAAGGTGTAGTAAATGTGGGTACAGCCATAGCAATCATCTGAGGCTCTTTGCTTGCCAGCTTACGGGCATTTACCTGGGGATAAAATTCTAATTCCTCTATTGCCTTTTTTACTTTCTTCTTAGTTTTAACCGATACATAAGGGGATTCATTCAAAACCCTTGATACCGTTGAGATGGCAACGTTTGCTTTTTTCGCTACATCGTAGATAGTTACTTTTTTCGCCATGACTGTATAAATTAGTGTAATTATTAAATATTACTTAAAAAGGTAATATTCTTAATATTAAATCCTTATTAACTGAATTATGATTCAATAATTGTTTAAAAAACGCAAATAAAATATAATAAATAAAATTGTAAGAACTTCTTATATGTGAAACTGTCTTAATTAAAATTCATTGTGTTGTCTAAATTTATTTTGTGTAGATAAATTTAATCTATAAGATAAAAAAAATGCGGTAAAAATTATTTAATTATAAAGAGAGACAAGTTTTTTGAACTGTTTAATCTGGCAAATGCATATCTAAGTACAATTAGAATCTTGCAAAACCGATTATTAACAAGTGATGATTTGCATAGAAATAAAAAAATATATCCGATTGGAACTATTTATCAGATAACATGATTAGAGTGTTAGTAAATGTAATGAGTGGCGAAATTAATACATAAGAATATGAATTATAATATCTTACGCTATTCGTATACTCTGTTTCGGCCCTTTTATGAGCGATCATCCTTCCATAGAAGCGTTATAGAGGAGCTTTTAGATCCTGAGCTTCGGGTAGTATATAATTATTGCCGTTACATCACAAAAGAGTATGCTAAAACTTTTTATTTAGCTACGCGATTTTTACCTAATGAAAAACAACGGGCAATTTTCGCCGTTTATGCACTTTGTCGAACGCTCGACAATATTGTGGACGAAGAGCAACAGAATGATTCTGCAATGTTACATGAACTCGATAGCGTACGTTTATTGGAGCAGTGGAAATTTGACCTCATACGGGTGTATAATCACAATTATTACGGGAATAATCCTGTTCTACTGGCTTTCAGGGACACCATCCGTCATTATCCTATCTCATTGGATTTACCTTTAATGTTGATAGACGGTGTGATGATGGATCTGAATAAAAAGAGATATCGGAATTTTGATGAACTATATGATTATTCTTACAAAGTAGCCTCTGTTGTTGGATTAATTTCGTCTGAGATTTTTGGATACGAAAATAAAAAAGCTCTTGATTATGCCGTGGATTTGGGGATTGCCATGCAACTTACTAATATCTTGCGTGATATTGGGGAGGATTTAGAACGTGACCGGATTTATCTGCCACTGGATGAGTTACATCAATTTAGAATTTCTGAAACCGATCTTTTTGAACATCGTGTCTCGAAAAATTTCAAAGAGTTTATGATTGTGCAAATTGAGCGAGCACGATCTTATTATAAAAGTGCAGAGAAAGGGATTCCAATGTTAACTTCCGGAACAAGAGTACCGGTTTACCTGGCTCATCATAATTATAGCCGTATACTGGATAAAATCGTTGAAAATGGTTTTCAGGTGTTCAACAAAAGGGCCTATGTAAGCAAAATGGAAAAAATAGGCAGCTTACCGCAGATATGGTGGAACAGTCGAACATCAAGAGATGAAAATTATACAGATGCTTGAAAACTAATTAAACGTGAATTCGATATAATAATTAGGAAGACGGACTGAAGAAGCCGTGTAAACTATAACTCAATTCCTTAAATAATTTAAGTGATTGGCTTATTTTCGCTTATCTTACCCACTCTCAATCTCTCTCAGGAGAGAAGCTCTTCCATGAAATACACAACTACCTAAAAAAATAGGACATGTATCATTTGCCTTTCTATTTATTCACAGCCACTGTCGTTCGTCTTCCATCGTCATTAACTCACTGTCAGGAGTAATAATAGAAGCTCGACTTCTCAATAAAGTATAGAAGTATTATATTCAACAAGTAAGAGAGAAACGTCATCATAATTATTTAGTCTGATACTTCATGCCGAAAATTACAAAAATATTAATAGCCAACAGAGGTGAAATTGCCGTTCGAGTCATTAAAACCTGTCGCGATATGGGCATACCGACCGTTGCTGTTTATTCGGATCCCGATGCCACATCACCCCATGTTCGTTTAGCCGATGAGTCCGTTCATATTGGAGAAGCAGCTTCCTCACAGAGTTATCTGAATATGGATAAAATCATTAAGGCGGCGAAAATTACCGGTGCGGATGCCATTCATCCCGGTTATGGATTTTTGAGTGAAAACGCCGATTTCAGTCAAAGATGTAAAGACGAGGGAATTATTTTTATGGGTCCGGATCCTGAAGCCATCCGTGTCATGGGGGATAAGACAAAAGCCCGTGAAATAACGAAAAAGGCTGGTTTACCTTTACCACCGGGTACCACAACGGCATTGAAAAGTATCGAAGAAGCGGAAAAGGTTGCGGATGAAATTGGCTATCCGGTTTTAATCAAAGCGGCTGCCGGTGGCGGTGGAAAAGGAATGCGGATCGTGTATGATAAATCAATGTTCAAATCGAGTATAAAGGCTTCCCGTTCAGAAGCTAAAAATGCATTTGGCGATGATCGTGTGTATGTTGAAAAATACCTTGAATCTCCGCATCATGTTGAGTTTCAAATTATAGCGGATCGGCATGGGAATGTGTACCACCTTTACGACCGGGAATGTTCGATACAGAGAAGACATCAAAAAGTTGTGGAAGAAGCACCTTGTGCATTTATTACTGAAGAACTGAGAGAAGAGATGTCGAAAGCTGCACGTGATGCTGCACGATCCTGTAATTATGTGGGAGCCGGTACTGTAGAGTTTCTCGTGGATAAGAATATGAATTTTTACTTTTTAGAGATGAATACCCGGTTGCAGGTAGAACATCCGGTGACCGAATTAATTACGGGTGTTGATCTGGTACAATTGCAAATTATGGTCGCAGAGGGTAACGTATTACCTTTTAAACAAGAAGATATAAAGAGAAATGGCCATGCTATTGAGTGCCGGATTTGTGCGGAAGATCCTGGAAATAATTTTCTGCCCAGTACCGGATTACTGAAAACCCATCGACCGCCGACCGGAATAGGAGTCAGAGTTGATACGGGTGTTGAAGAAGATCAGGAAGTATCCATTGATTATGATCCATTAATGACCAAATTATGTGTTCATGGACGTAGCAGGATGGAAGCTATTAACAGGATGAAAAGAGCACTCAAGGAATATGATATTTCCGGATTAAAAACCACCATCCCATTTTGCTATTACGTAATGGAGCATCAGGCGTTTCAGAATGCCAATTATGATACTCATTTCGTAAATAAGTTTTTTGAACCGGAAAAAATGAATTTGTTGGGTGATGATAGTGATAAAGTAGATATAACCGCTTTAACGGCTGCGCTTTTAGCAGATATGCATGAAAATAATCATGCGGCATCAAACCACTCAAATCATAATGATGGAAGTTCTGATTTCAACACGAAATCAGAATGGTGGGTTAAACGAAGAAAATAGCTTAAAAAGTAAGAGTAGTATTAAAACTAATGCTGATCTTAGGAATGATTCATTAAATCAAACAATTTACATCATTTAAGTCGATGCAAGATAAATTACTAACGGACTTAACAAAAATATTTAAATTAAAATTTTTATCTGTTGTATACGTTTTTTAATAACCTCACGTAAGAAAATTGATATCAAGTATAAGCTTAATAAGTTGACTCCGTATTTTTAGATAAATGAGGTTATGATACGTTTACTGTTTAGTTTGATTATTTGGGTCTATTATGGGGGAATGTTTATACTCATGTTTCCATTCGTTTTATTAGCTTATGTAATAACCGCTCCATTCGATAAATATAAAAGAGTACCCAATTGGGTTTTTCTGATGGGCGGGAAATTATATGTGTCGACCATCCCGACCTGGAACGTTCATTACCATGGTATCGACAATTATGAAAAGACGGAGGGGACGATTATTATAAGCAACCATCAAAGTTTTATGGATATGCCAACTCAATCCTTGTTGCCATGGACTTTCAAATGGGTATCCAAAAAAAGCTTGTTTTTTGTTCCTTTTATGGGCTGGACTATGAAATTATCGGGACATATCAGTATTGATCGTAATAAAAAAACTGCTATTAAAGCGCTTAATAATATCATCCCACTCTTAGATCATAAAATACCGATAATTCTTTTTCCTGAAGGGACGCGTTCTTTGGATGGCAAATTACACAAATTCAAAAATGGCGCTTTTAGTATAGCAACCAAACATAACTATAAAATACAACCAATAGTTATGGATGGAACTCGTAATTTACTACCATCAGGAGACTGGAAATTTTCTTTTCATCAGGATATTGATATTTCTATTCTTAAACCTATTGATCCGCAAAATTTCGATTCTATATCGGATCTTAAAAAACATGCCTACAAAGTCATGAAAAATGAATTAAAGCGGTTAAGAGGGGAAACTCAAAAAACAGAGACGGCTGATATTGCATCCATTAATTAGGATGATTGCAAATGAATAACGATGAGCGTGAAAATACAGATATCGTATATCGTATAAGAATACAACTGGGGATTATTTTTGCAGAACTTATACTATTAGCATTGTTTAATTTATGGCCTGTAATGAAGTCTGATAACGATTTCCGATCATCACAATCATCAGATCAATCTCTTGTTCTGGAAGACATTCCGATTACAAGTCAGAGTAGTGCACCGCCTGCACCACCGGCTCCGGTTGTACCTGTTGTCGTTCCAAACGATCAAATTATCAAAGAGAAATTGCCGCAGTTTAATGATATCGGGAATGATAAAAATGCAAAAGTTCCTAAATTCAACGGAATGGGAGGGAATGGAAGGGCACCTATTGTAGGTAATCCGGGGCGACCTCCAAGTGTCGTCAAAATTGTGGAACCGGCAGTTCCCGAAGCCGCGAAAAAAGCTCATGTTAAAGTAGAAATCATTGTGAATTTTCTTGTAGGGACAAATGGAGCACCAGAAAAGGTTTCCATCGCAAAAATAAAATTATACGATAAAAAAACAGATAAATTTAAAGAAGTAAAAACGATTGATTACGGAATTATTAAAGTAACCTTAAAGGCAGCCGCCCAGTGGAGATTTCGTCCGGCCGAGCAAAATGGCAAGAAAGTCAGAGCAAATTCCAAACATATTTTTACTTTTGGAATTTAAGTTGAAGTATGGCATAAATTATGCTTATATTTGCCCTTCCGTAAGGTTCGACTACGGAGAGGTGCCGGAGCGGTCGAACGGGCTCGCCTGGAAAGCGTGTGTACCCCAAAAGGGTACCGAGGGTTCGAATCCCTCCCTCTCCGCCATAAGCGAAACAACAAATTTTGTTGTTTCGCTTTTTTTATGCTAAGTATCACATATGTGTAAATAAAATCTTAGATTTAAAAATATGCTGATTATTATGTCACTTATCCCGGATTATTCACCAAGAAATTTTGTTGTGACCAAGGCGAATTTAAATATGCTCATGAAACGTACATGGGTGCCTTGATTAAGCATTTTTAAATTCAACGCGGAACACGGCAACATTTCGCATCTCTTTTTAAACTCCTCGAATTTGAGGAAAGCTTTATTTTTTACATGATATTTTTTTTCAATATGATGTGTATTCATTCTTGTAGCTTACGTGAATAATTCGGGTTAGTCCGTTATGTCAATTGCATTCATAATAACTATTAAATAGAAGTCGATTAAATGGGGTACGACGCGGTTATTGTAGGTTCTGGACCGAATGGCTTATCAGCAGCCATTACCCTGGCCAGAAGCGGGTATAGTGTAGTCATATTTGAAGCATCCAATGTGCCCGGAGGAGGTGTAAGATCGAAAGAACTTACCTTACCAGGCTATTTGCATGATGTCTGCTCCACCGTTCATCCACTGGGGGTCGGTTCTCCCGTTTTTAAAACTTTTCCACTTAATCAATTTGGTTTAGAATGGGTTTATCCGGAAGTGGAAATGGCACATCCTTTTGATGATAAAACGACTGCCTTTCTAAGTCGATCAATAGAAAAAACAGCCTATTCTCTGGACAAAGATTCCGATTTTTATATTGATTGGATGAGTCGATTAGTGGAGGACTGGGATCAATTAGATACTCATTTACTGGGTCCTTTAAAAGTACCGGAACACCCTCTAATAATGGCACGGTTTGGATATTACGCCATTCAATCGGCGTATTCTTTTGCTCGGAAATATCTTAAAGGGAAACGAAGTCGCGGTTTTTTTGCTGGCTTGGCGGCTCATTCTATTATGGATCTGGATAAAACGGCAACTTCGGCTATTGGCATTGTACTGGCCATTTTAGGTCACAAAGTAGGCTGGCCTATGCCAAAAGGTGGAGCGCAACAATTAACTAATGCACTGACAGGTTATCTAAAATCATTAAATGGCGAAATTCAGGTTGGTCATTATATTGAAGATGTATCAGAATTACCACCTGCCAGAACTGTCTTATTTGATCTGACTCCAAAACAAATTCTGCGAATTACAGGGAATAAACTTCCTTTATCATATCGAAAGAAGTTAAAAAAATATCGATATGGTTCGGGAGTTTTTAAACTGGATTGGGCATTAAGTGAACCTGTTCCATTTGACTCTTCTATTTGCAATAAAGCTGGGACTGTTCACATCGGTGGGACTTTTGAAGAGATTCATAATTCAGAAAAAAAAGTTCAAAAGGGGATGTTACCTGATCGACCTTTTGTTTTATTTGTACAGCCAACCCGATTTGATCCTATTCGTGCACCGGAAGGAAAACATACGGCATGGGCTTATTGCCACGTTCCGAATGGATCTACAGCAGATATGACAGACACTATTGAAAATCAAATAGAACGTTTTGCTCCTGGTTTTAAAGATACCATTATCAAAAGACACAAAATGAATGCTATGGATTTCCAAAATTATAACGCCAATTATATTGGAGGGGATATTAATGGGGGGATGCAGGATATCAGGCAGCTATTTACACGTCCGGTGATGAAATGGGATCCTTATAAAACGGGCGTTGATAATTGGTTTATTTGTTCGTCATCGACACCACCCGGAGGAGGTGTTCATGGCATGTGCGGGTATCATGCCGCACAATCGGCTTTGAAGGAGCTTGAGTTGTAAACACCTATTTTAACCCGAATTATTCACGTAAGCTATAAAAAACAATACATATCAAATTAAAAAAACAATACCTTGTAAATAATAACGCTCTCCTCAAATTTGAGGACATTAAAAAGAGCTGCGAAATTTTGCCGTGCTCTGCGTTGAAATTAAATGCTTAATAAAGGCACCAGAGGGCCTTTCATGCGCATTTTTATCCCGAATGCTCATATGTTATGTTTGACAATGAGCATAGTTATACAAACTATTACTATCCACTCATCCGATATCAGATGAGTGGATAGTAATAAAAAATTTTGAATGATGGGTCATCGAGCCGGTTTGATACCTACAGCTCGAATGCAAACACCATTTTCCACCTAAGTGGGGATGGATGTACACCGAAAGGTAAATCCAGACCGG
>Ga0102962_1000162_pt1 | contig 38534 bp, 40 predicted proteins | sample SalPonF2_C_D2_MG_FD_84519 | JGI IMG/M metagenome (GOLD analysis project Ga0102962, IMG submission 84519) | Salt pond soil microbial communities from South San Francisco under conditions of wetland restoration - Salt Pond MetaG SF2_C_D2_MG ...
CTGGAACCGTTCGGACAGGGTTTCGACAAGCCGTTGTTCGAGCTCTCCATGCGGGTGCAATCGGCCAAGCCAATGGGTGACGGCTCGCACTGGCGCTTAACGCTAGTGGATAGTCACACGCGACTGCAGGCCGCGTGGTTCGCCGCAACCGAGGCGGGCGCCACGCAGCCGCCTCTGCCGATTGGCGTAACGGGGCGTTTTTGCGTGGCGCTCGGCCAGTCGACGTTCCGGGACAAGCTGCGCATGGAGATCCATATCCGCCACGGTGAGGCTCTGAAAGAGGGCCGTGCGGACAACGCCGCCTGATCAAACGGCCTCTCGCAAGTGCATATCCACATGAATATCTGCGTAGGGGCAGCGCACGCCGCCGTTACTGGTGCGCTCGATAAGGCCCAATTCTGTAAGAAGCTTCACGTCCTCATGCACACGCTTCACATCGCGGCCGACACGCCGGGCCAAATCACGTATAGAAACCTCACCAGCACCGATTAGCGTCTGTGCTAACGCCCAGCGACGGGCCGTTAGGTGGCCAAAAAACGCATCGGGTGTCTCGAAATTTAATCGTTCCCCTTGATATGAGCCTGCCTGAGCGGCGTGCCCGGCAGCGCGAAAGGCGCCTTTCCAGTCTCGATCAACGGTGATGGTTAGCGTTCGGTCCGCCATTGCTCCACCTCCACGAGGAAATCTTCTATCAGACGCTCTAAGTCACGGAATACGTACGGATATTCGCGGTCACCCATATGGAAGTGATCGCCTTTGCCACGCTCGTTGTCGAAACCTATGATTCGGCTACCCCCGACGATGTAAGCGAGTCGATACTTGAAGCGATGCGTACATGGCGGCACGGGTCGGGGCAGGCGCCAAATCACCATCTCGATCAAATCGCCGTTAGAGGCGACGTTCTTGAAGCGGGTGATCAACTCCGCGTTCATGTAGGCAAAGTTGACAACACAGTCGGTGTGCTGTCAATAACCGTCTGGCTTCAATAGTCAAGCGCCCCCATCCAGCCGTAGAACACGCCAATGCTGGTGCGTAGCAGCAACGGCGTTTCCCGACCGTTGACGTGGTCGACCCATATGGCACGGACACTGCCCTGGCTCATGGGGCGCTGATCGACACCGGCGAATGGCAGACGAACGAGCGCGCCGTTGTAGTCGACCTCGATCGCCGACCAAATGGGGCGCAGCCGGAATCGGGCGATGCACTGACCGGCGGGGCGCGCGGGGGGCTTGGCCATCTGGCTCACCACCCGCTGTCGGCTTTCGTCTTCGCGTTCCCGTGCGCGGGCGCTGACCCGCTGATGCAGCGCCACCAAGTCGTGCAACCCGTGTCGCGACCACGACACCGCCACCACCAGCAATATCAGGCCCCAGAAAATCCACCACCCATGCATCAACGCACCTCCTGCAACATTCGTTCTACCACCTCCGGGTCCAGGTCGCGACCGAACAGAAAACTTGCCGCCGATCCGGTCTGGCGGGCCGAGCCGCGCGACAGATCGCCAAAGCCGCGCTGCTTCAAATCCTCGTGCGCGACGCGGAATCCGTCCTGCGTGCGAACGAGCACGGACAACCGGTTGAGCGCCTGTTCGCTCGCCTCACGCGGCAGGTACAGATCGCACCAGCCGTGACCGCCCGTGCGTGCCACGCGCCCGCGGATCTGGTGCAGCGCGCTCAAGCCGAAACGATCGGCGTGGACGATCACCACGCGGCGCAAGCCGGGCAGGTCGACGCCAACCTCCACCACCGTGGTGGCCACGAGAATGGCCGCCTCTGCGCTTCGCATGCGCTCCAGCGCGCGCTCGTTGGTCTCACTGTCCTGGCCGCCGTGCACGAGCACCGCCTGTCCGGGGAAGGCTTTGTCCCACAGGGCCATCATCTCGGTGGCGGCGTGGCGCTGGGTCTTGTTGGCGCTGTCGCCGTCTTCGGCCTCGCGCTTGGGGTAGAGCACCAGCACCTGATCGCCCCCGGAGAGCGTCGTACGGATCGAGGCGAACAGAGCCTTGCGGCGCTTGTGCGTCCAGAGGCGGGTGTGGATGGTTTTGCGCACATGCGCGGTGCGTAGCCGCGAGACGGCGACCACGCCGTACTGCACCAGCGCCTGGGAACGGGGAATGCAGGTCGCGGTCGCTTCGAGCACATGCGTGCGCTCGCCGACGAGCTGTTCGCGTTGATCGCGCGAGAACTTGTGCTGCTCGTCGATCACCAGCAACGCGGGCGCGTCCAACTCCCGGTGGAGCATGGCGGTGGTGCCGACGAGCACGAGGGGACCCGCCGGCACGCGGCGATCCCCGTTGCTCCCGGCGAGGCGGTGCAAAGGCACTTCCGGCCAGTGTGTGGCGATGAAGGTATGCACCTGCTCGGCCAGCACGGTACTCGGCAGCAGGATATAGGCACGCTCGCCGGCGTCGGCCACCGCGACCGCCGCCAGTGCGTAGACGGCCGTTTTGCCGGTCCCCACATCGCCGGAGAGGAATCGGCGCATGGGCCGGTTGCTCGCCATATCCCCGATGATCTCGTCCACGCTTTTGACCTGATCGGCGCTAAGGGCGAACGGCAACTGCTTCGCGCGCTCGCGCCAGTCACCGAGCAGCAGCACGGCCTGGTGACACACGGGCGGGAGATTGGCCCGCGCGCGATCGATCAGGCGCAGTGCCGCCAGGCGCTCGAGCGCGCGCTGCGCGCGCACCCCGCTTGGCTCATCGCCCGGCAGGTGCGCGCAGCGAATCAACTGCTCAAGCGAGGGGAGGTGGGTGGCACCGGCCAGGCGCAGCAGCTGTGCCTCGTCGCCGTAGTGGCCCAGCGCGTAGCGCAACCAGGCAGCGGCCTTGGGCGCGGCCTCGTCCAGCAGATCCATGATGCGAATGCGCAGCGTGTCGGCACCCATCACACCTTTTTTGCCCCGGTAGACAGGCATTAAGCGGCCCGCCCAAGCGGTGTCGAGAAGCTGGGCGCCGCGCAGATACAGCCGCCCGCCATACTCGACGAGCTCGCCGCCCACCAGTACCCATCCATCGCAAGCGCGCAGTCGCGCCTCGTGGGAGCGCAGATTGCCGAACAGCACCACACCCACGCGCTCGCGCCCGACCCGCACCGTGAAGCGCAGCCGCGGCGGCGCGTCACGGCCGCGATTGGGGCTGCCCTCGATGCGGCCCAACACGAACACCGGGACATCGGGTTGTCGCGGCAGACGGCGGCGGTGGATGTTTCGCAAGTCCTTCCACGACGCCGGCAACACGAACGCCGTCTGCCACGCGGCCCGGGGACCGAGCGCGGACAACCGCCCAAGCGTGTCATTGGCGCAGGTGTGAGCGGCTTTGTCGGCTCTTGCGGCCATCAATCGACCAAGATGCGATCCAGAACCATTCCAGTTTTGACCCGAACCCGCATGATGCAAACAATAGTTGCGCTCACTGTACACGGACAAAGTTGCAGCCCGTCGCGCAATTAAGCGCGAAATCGGCGTCTAAATATGGACTTGCAACCCAAAAATGGCCGGTAACCTAGTCAACGAGGCAGAAACGATCAGCTAAGCGGCATGGAGTACGACAGACGCAGCACGTCACAAGTGCATGTGGATATCCGGGGTAACCAGTTAACGATCCGAGCACCGCAGACGTGGTGGCACCACCACATCGGCACGTATCGCAGCGTCTACGTCGCAGCCCGCAAGCGCTCGATCACGCTCACACCGATTGACGATACCGAAGCCGCCGACGCGACGTTGACCGAGTGCGCCGGTGAGGACGACAACGCGGTGGCGGCGTTGGCACTGACTGTCAGTGCGGTGGGCGCGGATCGCCTCATCGCTGGCGCCCGCCGGGCGCAACGGGGTGCCCCGGTACAAGCTCGCACCCATCACGCCTCGCTGGTACTGACACTGCCCGGCCCGTGGTATGTGCTGAACCGGCGGCGTGTGAAAAACGCAGCCATGGTTGCCACGCCGGTGTTCACCGGGCTTGTCGGCTTTCAGATCGGGGTGTCCATGCCCGCCCCGTCGTCCCAGCCCGTCAAGGTTGGCCAGCTCGTGCAAAGTGCGAGTCACGGACAAGCCAAGGCCGCTCAGACGTTCCACGGCCCCGATGGCCTGCGCGGCGTGGTGCTGCAGGGCACCGGCCCGAGCCACAGCAGTACGGTCGGCTGGGTGGTGCCGGGGGCCAAGCCATTACTCATGATTGGTGACGTCATTGACGCCACCGGCCAGGAATACACGGCAGCGGCCGCGAAGGCGCACCGTGTCAGCCAAACAACCGCAACAGCGGCGGCGCACACCAGCGCAGCACCCGCGCCCACACAGACCTCTGCGGCGCAAAACCCCGACCCCTTATCGAAACCCGCACTGCTCAAGGCGCTCAAGACCCGGGCGCACACCCTCCAAAGCGGCTCTGGCCCACACAGCCTCTACGTCTTCATCGACCCGAACTGTCCGTACTGCCACGAGCTGTTCCAGGCGGTGCACAAGATCCAGCCCCAGCTTGACCGGCTCGGCGTGAGCGTCGCCTGGGTACCGGCGGCAGTGATCAAGCAATCCTCCATCGGCAAAGCCGCCGCCGTGCTCAAGGGCGGGATACCGGTCCTGGTCAAGGATGAGACGCACTTTGACGAGAGTGGGGAGAGCGGCGGGATCCAGCCGGTCAAGGCCCAGCGTTGGATTCGCCAGGTCCGCGACAACACCGTGCTCCTCGACCGTGACGGCGGGCCGAGTGCCGTACCGACGCTGGTGTGGCGGGATGCCAAGGGCTCCATTCACTCGAAGGTGGGCGTAATGGGCAAAAAGCGGCTACTGAAACTGGCACACACAATGGCAACGAACGGTTCCGAACATGGCTGACACGAAACTCCATCTCGACGAAATCCGCACGGACGGCGGCACACAGCCCCGAGACAAAATTGACGACGAAGTCGTGCATCGCTATGTCGAAGCGCTGAAAGCGGGAGCGACATTCCCGCCGATCGTCGTCTACTACGACGGCGAGGACTACTGGCTTGCTGACGGTTTCCACCGGCTCAAGGCCTACCGCGAGCTCAAGCGCCGAAAGGTGGCGGTCGAAATCCACCAAGGCAGCCGGCGCGAGGCGATTCTGCACGCGGTCGGCGCCAACGCCGAACACGGCCTACCGCGCACGCGCGAGGATGTGCGCCGTGCTATCGACACACTGCTGCGCGACCCGGAGTGGTCGCAGTGGTCGGATCGAGAGATCGCGAGATGGTGCAAAACATCGCACCCTACCGTTGCGGCTAGACGCAAACTTATAGAGCAAAACCAAATCGATACCGAAGTTCCTTCAGGAGGAACAGGAAAAACCTCGATGGAAAACTTTACCATCGAGAACGGCGGCGACCAGCCCCGCGAAGAACGTAAATTCGTCACGCGCCATGGCACGATCGGCAAGCGGATGGTGCCGTCACGGCCTACTAATGAACCCAAACAAACAGATTCTCCATCTGAGCAGGGCAGCCCCGATGCCACACCGGCCGAGGCCGATAGCGCCGATGCGCCGCCCTACGACCTGACACCGCTGATCGAGCAGGCCCGACGCCTCGCCGACGGCGACGAAAACGCCCGACCCGAGAGCGATGAGGTGGCTTTGGAGCTGTCGCGTCTGACCGGCACGGCCGTGATGACGCAAGAGTTCGGATTCCGGGTCTTCGGCGAACGCGACTACTACGAGCCGGAACATTACGAGGTTGGCGGCACGACCCCGCCCGCGGGCGAGATCTGGTTCCGCTTCTCGGCCATGCTGCAGGAGTCGGTGTTCACCATGCGCCACGCCGATCCGGCCAAGTGTGTGCATCTCACACCGCTGGAGGCCAAGCGCGAAGCCCGCGATCTTCTGACCTACATCGGAGCCTGGTACGCCAGAGCCCTGGAGGAGCTGAATCGCACCTACCGCGACCCCGACACCCTCGACCCCGACGATGCCAACATCAAACGGCTGGACATGTTCGGCCTGCGCCATTTCCCACTGACCGACGAGGACTGGGAAAGGGTACGCCGCCGGCAGGCAACAATCGCCAAAAAAATCACAAATCAAGGCGAAATCGAGCCCGAATGATGCGCCGCAGAGGCTTGCACCGGCCGTATGGTAATAACCATCACTCCGCGTAACCCGATGATGAGGTAGGCGAGACCGTGGCAAAACAACACAATGAAAACCAAGCTCAGCAGAGCAAACCCCGTTCCGGTAACCGTCGGCGCTCGGGGCGCCCACCCGGCATGCCGCGCATGAGATTGGACGAGCCGCTCCGGGTTTATTCTCGCGAGGCGAAATCAGTCGTGATGCCGCCTTATACGGCCAATGACGGCAGCCGCGCGTTCGATGAGGGGTTTTACAGCAGAGCCGTTGATTCTTGCGACGAACTGGACAATAAGCTGCCCAGAAAAGCGTTCGGCAACCGCGAAGTACGCAGCATACGGGACGCCGGCTGGAAGCAGTTCCGCGGGGTACACACAGAGCTGCGTCAACAAATCGACGCGCTGGAGGAGATGGTACGTCAGGACGGTGACGAGCCGGACGACCTGCTCAATCGCCAGATACTCGATAACGACGACGCCCTCGAGGTCGATGATGCGGTGTGCTCGCCGGGGCACAAGAGGCTCCTGGAATTTATCGCCGATTTGGACCGTTGTATAAGGCTGGCCGACGCCATATACATAAACGAGAAAATGGATGTGGATGAACACGACAACCTGTCATTGTCGTGGCCAAAGAAGGTGCGCGACGCCATAAAGAAGATCAACGGTGTTGCCCGGCGCGCGAACAACGCACACCGGCGCAAGCGTGATGAGGAGAGACAACAAAAACAGGCGCAGGCGCAGAAAAAGAGCCAACCCGAGCAAGCCCAAGAGTCGGGGGACGAAACAACGGCCGAGTCCACAAAAGAGCCCGCACAAAGCGGGACCGGCGACGAGGCATCGGAAGTCGAGGCGACCCCGGCCCCGGCGGGAAGCGAGTCCAGCAGCGACGCCCCTGAAGTCGAGACAGCGCAGTCCCCCGCACCAAGCGGGTCCGGCGACAGCGCGGGCGGCGACGTGGGCGATGACGCCGACGATACGGGCGAACAGCAACGCGATGGCACCCGGGGGTAGGTCGAGCATGCGGTGTATTCGTGCCACCATCGCCGCGCTCGGGCTGAGCGCCTTGATGTTGCCCGCACTCGGGCTGGCTCAGGCGAGCGCACAACATCACTCGTCCAAATCCGATCAAAAAGCGGCGGCCAATGCAGCGTTCAAGGCGTCGGAGAAGAAACTGTTGCCACTGACGCCGCAGCAGATCAAGCAATTTCGCAAACACCTCGGCGCCACGAACAAAGCGATCCACAAGCGCGCGCCCGCACAGCTGACCACGCGCACGCGCGTACTGCGACTAAGCCCCGGCGCCGCCGTGCCGACGATCAAGATCGCCCCCGGCTATGTGTCCTCGATCGCGTTTCTGGACCAGACCGGCGCGCCCTGGCCGATCACCAGCGTGGCGTTGGGCGACGGCTCCGCCTTCGACATCCAACATCCGAAGATCAAGGCGGCCAATCTGCTCACCATCACCGCCAAGGGCCGCCACCGCGACTCCAACATCTCGGTCACGCTCAAGGGATGGTCCATGCCGGTGGTGATCCGGCTGAAAACCGACCCCAACGCCGGCCAGGCCCTGATCGCGATGCGCGCCGACCAGCGCGGCCCCAACGCGCTTCCGCCGCAGGTGGGCCCTGCACCGACCCAGGTCGTCGGCAAGACCCTGATGGCATTTCTGGACGATGTGCCGCCCTCGGGGGCCACCCCCCAGCGAGTGAAAGGTACCGGGCACGCGCGCGTGCAGGCATGGGCGTACAAAAAGCATCTCTACGTGCGCACCGCGCTCGACCCGGTGTGGCCGGCCTGGGACAACGTGGTACGCGGGGCGGGCGGCATCCACGTCTACCGCATGCCCGTGGTCGCCAGCCTGATGCTGTCCGTACAGGGCTCGGTCCACACCCTCTCGATTGAGCCTCAATCCAAACTCCAGCAGGTGGCCAACCATGGCGGACGATAGCGCGCGCGGGCGCATTCGCCCCTCAAGGGGCTGGTTCATACTCACCGGGATAGCCGTAGTGCTGGGTGCGAGCGTGCTCGGCGTGAGTTATTGGCTGACGGGGCGCAGCACGCCCTCGAACTCGCATGTCTCGCCGGCGCCATCGACCAAGAACAACACCCCCGGCGGCAAGGCGAACCCCCATTACAACAGTCTGGTCAGCCAGCAGAATCAGCAGAAAGAAAAGCAGGCTGAGAAGAGCGGCCAGAGTTTCATGCCGACCGTGGTCGGTATGAAGCCGGACCAGCCCATCAAGCTCTCCACGCACAGCAAGGCCCCCACTCCCGCCCCTGCGCCGACGCCGGTGGATCTCAACACCGCCGCGCAACCCAAGCCACCCAAGCCACAACAACCCCATGCACAGCCGGCCCGGCAAAACGTCGGCGCGCGCAACTCGGCGATGGTCAACGAGCTCAAGCACATCATGAAGCAGGAGGCCCCGGCAAAAGCTGTCGTGGCGGTCTACGACAATACCCAGAACCAAAGCGGGGGCACTGGGTCGACAACCGGTGCCAACGGCTCCGCTTCAGCCGGTCAGGGCCAAACCCGCAGCGCCAAGGCCAAGGCGGGCTCGAGCCAGAACCAGACGAAGCTGATCAAGCCCGGCACTATCTTCTATGCGGTGATGGACACCGCCCTCGACTCCGACCAGCCGGGCCCGGCCATGGCCAGCGTCGTCAGCGGGCCTTACAAGGGCGCGAAGGTGATCGGCAGCTTCAAGCGCCACAAGGACAACCTGGTCGTGCAGTTCTCGCGGCTGATCCCCAAAAGCGGCCCGGTGATCCCGATCAAGGCTTACGCGGTCAACACGGCCACCACGCGCACGGCCGTGGCCACAGCGGTCAACCACCACTATCTGGCGCGCTGGGGCGGGCTGATTGCCGCGTCGTTCATGGAAGGCTTTGGCCGGGCCGTACAGCAAAGCGGCTCGACGGTGGTGAACACCGTAGGCAGCGGCGGGGCCAGTTCACTGTCGATTCATCCCAAGCGCACAGCGGGGGCCGAAGCCGAACAGGCCCTGGGCACGGTCGGGCAAAAAGCCGGCCAGCAGATCCAGAAGAACTTCAACGAGCCACCGACCGTGAAAGTCGCGGCCGGTACGGCGATCGATGTACTGATCATCCGGGGAAACAAGCATGCGAGCACACATTGATCGCAACATCTCCATGGCGGCATTTCTGGCGCCCCGGCGCACACACCCAGACACCTCGGCACTGACGACGCTTGTCTGGCTGCTCATGGCGGAGGCGAACAGCCAACACCCGAGCCTCGCGGATGAGACCGAGGACGACCCCGACCGCACGGTGATGGACTACCCCGGTGCACGGGATGATCCCGAACCCGAGGCGGGTGGCGGTGAAGACGCCGGCGACACCGGGGCAGAGGATATTGAACCCGAGGAGGCGCCGCGTCAGGGGCTGTCTGGCAAGGTATGGGCGCTGATCGGGGCGGTCTGTGTCGTTGCGGTGCTGTTCATCGGCTTCGTCGGCTATTCGTACATGCGGACACACTCGCGCACGGGCGCGACACCGCACGCGGCGCAGCAGTACAACCAGCCACCCAACGTGGCGAGCAACCAACACCCGCAGCGCTCAGCCCCCAGCGCTCAGTCGAGGGCGTCGCAGCCGGCCAATAAGAAGCCATCACAGAGCACGAGCCTATCCACACCGAAACTCGCCGTGCGAAACCCCAACCGCGCATCCGCCCAGGCCAGCGCGGCGACGTCGTCGTCGCCGAATAGTCAGGGCGGCACTCAATCGATGCCCAAACTCGCCACGAACAGTGCCTCGACCCAGCAGGGCACGGCAAAAACGGCGCAGAAAGCGCTCGCCAATGCGCAGGCACACGCCAACAACGTGAAAGGCGGTAGCACCCAGCAACCCATGCAGGCGAGTGCTCAGAAGCCACAGCACGCCACGTCCGCGCCCTCAAACGCCCAGTGGAAGAAGCTGAATCACAAGCTCGCCGCGATCCAGTCGGGCATTCGCAGGCTTCAAAAGCGCATGGCGCACGGGCGTGGCGCGCCCACGCAGGCCGACGCCGACAAGCTTGCCAGCCTGAAAAAGAAAGTCGCAGCGCTTGAAAAGGACAAGGGCAAACTCGCGGCCGAGAACAAAAAGCTCCACGGCGCCGTGCACTGGCTGAAAACCGTGCGCCATCGGCTGAAAGCGAAAATCGCCGCCGCCCACAAGCCCGCCTATCCGGACTGGCACGTGATCGGCTTCGGCCAGCACTCCGCCGTGATCGCCGGGCCGGGGCAGAAAACCAAGGTCGTGCGGGTGGGCTCGCACGTGTTCGGCGCCAAGGTCACCAAGATCGATGCCGCGCACGGCAAGGTGGTCACCTCGCACGGTGTGTTCAGCGAAGCGGGGTAGTCGCCGATGTCGCCGATGGCACAGGGACAGGGGCTGGGAAAGGGCAGCGTCGATGTGGTGCTCAACCACCTTATGGGCGTGCTCTCCACGTGGTGGCCCATCATCTTCGTCTTCGCCTACCTCATCGGGCTGTGGATCGTCATCCATGGACTCATGGTGTTTTCCCACCCGGACAAGTTCCACGGTCGCTCGCGAGGGCCGGCCCTGGCGCGCGCCGGGTTCATGATTTTTGCCGGCTCCATGCTGCTCGCGCTACCGAGCTTTATGAACACGCTGACCACCAGTTTTTTCCACGCCAACGCCCCATCCTCGGCACTCGCGTATGCCCCGAGTGCCACGGGCAAGCAGGGTGTGGGCACGGAGCTGCGTTTCGCGGTCGCCGCCGTCCACGTACTGGGGTTGATCGCGGTCATCACCGGGCTGATGCACCTGGCACGCAGCAGCGAAGGCGGGGGCTACTTCGGTTCGGCGGTCGTGCGCTTGATCAGCGGCGGCATCGCACTTCGTATCGGGCTGTTCATCTCGGCGGTGGGCATATCGATGGGGCCGTCGGTATCGAGTTTCGTCACGCGTTTTTTTTCTTGAGAAAGGCAATTCCGGCCATTTTCGCGGGGGGAATGGCGTGCTCAGCCCGACTGCGCGTGGGCGATGATAGAGACACGCCCCGACAGGGGTTCGCAAAGGTGATGTGAGGAAACCGTTATGCGTCAGTGGAAATGGATGAAGCACCAGTATGGCCGCTTGATGGCGGCGATGATGGTTCAGTTACTCATGCTGTGGGCCTCCAATGCCTGGGCAGTCACGTCGATCGGACTGGGCCAGGCCGGCAAGAACGCGGGCAATCAGGTCAAGGGGCTGTCGTTCATGCTGTGGATGGCGGCGCTGTTGATCGGCTTCGGTCTGGTCGTGTTCGGCATCGTCAAGTTCGCCACCAACCGCAACAACAAAGAGCCCACGACGGTGCCGTTGCTCATGATCCTCGGCGGGGCGTTGTTGGTGGCGGTGCCTTCGGTGATCGCGATGATGCAGGTCTCGGTGTTTGGCTCCAGCAGCGCGGGATCGGCCATGTCGAGCCTGGGTATCGGCGGCTAAAAGACGATGGCGAAAAAAGGGACAGCGAAGACCACGTCGCCTCGGCAGGCTGACGCGCCCGCCGAGGCGGGGCTGAGTTGGGTGCAGGGGCAATTACGGTGGTTTCGCAAGCTTGCCTACCGCTCGGTGGTGGTATCGATCTGCTCGAGCGCCGCCGCCCTCGGGCTGTTCGTGGTCGTGGTGGTGCTGCTTTTGACACGCCCGGCGCCGCGCTACTTCGCGGCAACGCCCAACCTCAAGCTCGCGCCGATGACACCGCTGTCCAAGCCGGTGATGTCGGAGTCGGGCTTGCTGAACTGGGCGGCACAGGCCGTGACCGACACCTTTTCCATCGATTTCGTGCACTGGCGCCAGCAGCTCTCGCGCGTGTCCAAAAACTATACGCACACCGCGTTCGAGTCGATGCTGTCCAGCCTGCAGAGCAGCGGCAACCTCAGCTACATACGCAAAAACCGCCTGTCGGTGTCGGTCACCGCGACCAAGGCACCGGTCATTTTGCAAAAGGGCCAGATCGGCGGCGCGCAGGCGTGGAAGATCCAGATGCCGCTCAAGCTCTCCTATGAGTCGTCACAAGGGGTGAACAACACCCAAACCCTGGTGGCCACGCTGGTCGTCAAGCGCGTCTCGACCCATCAATTCCCGCGCGGTGTGGCCATCGCGCAAATCGTTCTCAAATCCCACGGCGCAAATTTCGGCAACGCTTCATGAGTTTTGCAGAGCGTGTCGACCGGTTTCTATTCGCGCTACAGGGCCTGACCGCTGCGCCGGCCGCGCACTACATCGATCTCGAGACAGCCGACGACGAGCTGGCGCACGCGCTGGTGACACCGCGTGGCGGGCTCGTCTCCATCGTCGAAATCGAGGGCGCGCGCAGCATGGCGGATCGGGAATGGCTCGATCGCACCATTGCGCGGCTCACCAACGATCTGTCCACGCGCCTGGATACGGGCGGGCACACGCTGCAACTGGTCATCGATTATGACCCCTCACAAGCCGCTGCGATCACCTCGCGCGCGCTTAGGGGGATGTATCAGGCATCAACGGAAGTCGGCGCACACTTTCGCCCCTTGCTCGATGATTGGGGGCGTGCGGTCGCCCAATGGTGTGCCGCCGAGCGCATCGTGCTCGTGCTGGGCACCGACATCAGTATCCTCACCCGCACCGAGCGCCAACGAAGCGTCAAGGAACGCCGCCAGGCCATGCGCAAGGCCGCCCCGATGGGTGCGAGCGCGCAAGCGCTGTCCTCGACCATTGCAAACCTGCGCGACCGCCACGATTCATTTTTGAGCGGTGCCCAGCAAGCGTTGCACGGGGCCGGCATTCTCACGAAAACGCTCGACGCACACGGAGCCGTGCGGCTCATCCGCTCGAGCTTCGACCCCGAGATGACCGGCGAGCAGTGGCGCGCGGTGCTGCCCGGCGATCCGCTGCCATTGCGTGTCGACGACCGCCTCTCGGACGAGATTGACGAGGACGTACTGCTCTACCCGGAACTACCGGGCCAGCTCATGCCCCGCGCGGCGGAGGTCTACGACACCCGCACCATCCGCATCGGCGATCGGCTGCACATGCCGATGATGCTGCGTCTGCCGCCGCAGAACCCGGAGCCGTTCCAGCGCCTGTTCGCGCGCCTGATCCAGCACCCGTTCCCGTGGCGCATCAGCCTGCGCATCGGCGGTGACGGTCTCTCGGGGTTTTCCATGACCCGCTCGCTCGCGGCGGTGTTGCGTAAGACATCGCGCGAGAACCGGCTCTTCGAGAACGCCATCGAGGAGTTGGAGGCGGCGCGCATGGACGGGGCGACCATCACCCGCTTTCAGGCCGAATTCGACACCTGGGTCAGCGCGAGCGCGCCCGACGCCACGGCCCGGCTGCGCGCTCGCGCCGCTCGTCTGGCCTCGGCGATACAGGCATGGGGGTCGGCGGATGTGAGCGAGGTCGTGGGCGACCCGCTGCTGGGGGTGACCGCGGCGGTGCCGGCGACCCTGACCAAAAGTCCGTCGCCGGCAGCGGCCGCCCCCCTCAATGAAGTGCTGGAGATGACCCCGATCACCCGCCCGGCGCGGCTGTGGCCGGAGGGCGGACTGCCGCTTCGCTCCCCCGACGGGCGGCTGCTGCCGTTTCGCCCCGGCTCGGACCGACAGGCCGCTTGGGTGGATCTGTATGTCGCGCCGATGGGCTCGGGCAAGAGCGTATGCGCGAACACGATGAACTTCGGCTTTTTGCTGCAGCCGGGGCTGATGGAGCTGCCGTATCTGCTCATCATCGACATCGGTCCTTCGTCGCGCGGGCTGATCGAGCTGGTGAAAGGGGCGCTACCAGAGAGTCAGAAGCATTTGGCGGACTACCGGCGCCTGCGTATGACCGAAGACGACGCCATCAACCCCTGTGACACGACACTTGGTTGCCAGCGCCCCATGCCGGTCCACCGCGGCTTCCTGCGCAACTTTTTAAGCCTGCTGGCCACGCCGTTGAACGAAAAGGCGCCGCCGGACGGGGTCCTGGGCCTGACCGAAGCCTGCATCGAGCGCGCCTACGACGATCTCTCAGCCAATCGCCACCCGCGCCCGTACAACCGCGGCGCGGATGCGTTGGTCGACGAGACCGTGGATAAGATGGGGCTGGCGATCGATGAAGCGACTTCCTACTGGGATTTGGTGCGCGAGTTCTTCCACGCCAACGCGATCAACGCCGCCGTGCACGCCCAACGCCTGGCTGTGCCGCTGATCGGCGATATTGCCGCCTGCGCACGCCACCCCGAAATCGCCTCCAATTTCGAGAACATACAAGTTGGGGGCAGAGAGGCGCTCCCGCAATTTTTCTGGCGCTCGTGCACCGAGGCAATCCAGCTCTATCCGATGCTCGCCGGGCCCACGCGCTTCGATATCGGCGATGCGCGCGTGGTCTCGATCGATCTCGATGAGGTCGCCAAGCACGGCACCGCCGCCGCCGAGCGCCAATCGGCGGTGACCTACATGCTCGCCCGCCACGCCGGGGCCTCGCGTTTCTTTCTCCAGCCCGAGGATCTCCAGCACGTACCGGAGGAATTCCGCGCCTGGCACCGGCCACGCTTCGAAAACCTCCGGGTGGTGCCCAAGCGCATTTTCTATGACGAGTGGCACCGCGTCTCACGCTCCGAAGCCGTGGCCTCGCAGATTGCCTCGGATCTGAACATGGTGGTCAGAGAGAGCCGCAAGTGGAATATCCACGTGGCGCTGTCCAGTCAGGACATCGGCGACTTCGCGGATTTCATCCTGGCCCAGGCCACCTCCGTCTACATCCTGGGGGTGGGCAACCCCGCCGATGCCAGAACGATTGCCAATCGGCTGGAACTGCCGGACGGGGCGGTGGGCGCCATGAACATGCTGCGCGCGCCCAACCGCGCCGGCGCCGAGATGCTCGCGGTGTTCCGCACCAAAGATCACGGCAGCGTGGTACAGCGCTTGGTCAACACGCTCGGCCCGCACATGCGCATTGCGCTGGACTCCAGCGCCGGCACCGCCACGGTGCGCCGACGCCTGTCGGAGCGCATCGGCGCCGATGCCGCACGCGCCCTGCTGGCCACCCATTACCCGGATGGCGTCGAGGCCGAGATGTCCCGGCGCGCCTATACGCACGCCCAATCGGGCGAGGAGCAGCGCGAGCGCAACATCACGGACGAGCTCATCGAGGAGTTGGTCGCGCAGGCGAGTCAACGCCCACGCCCCGCAGGGTGAGGGGTGCGCTGATCACGGCGGTACCTGTGACGCGCCGGGCAAACCTAGTGGCTTCGTGAACACGCAAGGTGGCGAAACTATGACGCGAATAAATGCGGCGCTCAGAGATCTGCTATCGACGATGTGGCGCCTCGAGCCCATCGTCCGGCTGTGTGAACCCCATGTGATCGTCGCCCGGGAATTGCTCACCTATCCGCATTTGCCGAGCCTGGACGAATGGCGGCTGGTCTATGCGGCGATGCCGAGTATCGTGCGCTCGCTGCGCCAAGACCAGGGCATCGAGGACAAGATTTCGATCAATATCGACACCCTGCAAATTCTCGATACCCCGATTTTGGAAAGCCTGGAGGCGATGCGCGATCTCGACATCGTTGTCGAGTGGACGGAGCGCCCGGGTGCCACGCGCGAGCAAGTGCGCCGGGCGGGCGGTCAGTTAAAGGCGTTTCGCGAAGCCAACGGCGTGGCGCTATGGATTGACGACGCGGGGGCCGGCGAGGACGCATTGGGTCGGATCGCCTTAACGAGCCCGGATGCGGTCAAAATCGACGGCGAGTTATTTCAGGCGGCATTCACCGGCGAGATCGAGCGATCGGCCATCACGCCGCTGATCGAGACGATCAATAACTCAAATGCACGCACGATCGTCGAATGGATCGAGACTGACGAGCATCTTTGGTTCGCGCGCTACCGTTTGGGTGCCGGGGTCGGGCAGGGCTATTTGTGGCCGGCGCTGTATTTCGAGCCGACGCCGCAGGGCGTGAGCGTGGTCTAGCACGATGTCCGTACTGGCTGTCGAATCCACCCCGGGCCGCTTCGATGAAGCGGCCCGGCACATAGAAGCTCGCGGGCACGACACACGCCAAGTACCCGAAAGCTGGCTCTACACGGCGTGGGACCAACTGTTTCGGCAAACAGGCAGCGTCGTTGTCGACGCGCAGTGCGAGCCGGATCTGGTCGAGACCGTTTTGTGGTATGCAGCCTCCCATGGCATCGGCTCTGTGCTCTGGCTGGAACCCGGTTGGGAGATGGAGCCGCCGTACCCGCGCTATCTGGATGCGCACGAGCGGGTGCGCCGCATCGCCGAGTGCGAGGCAAGGCTACGGCGCCTGCCACGCTATGCGGATGCCGGCGGCTGGTGTAGCGCCGTGATCCTGCCTGCCGTGCTCTCACGCACGTTGCTGTCGAGCCAGTCCCAGTGGCCGCCCCGTGGGGGCGAGGCGATCAGCCTGACCTGGCGCTTTCAGGCTAAAGAGGTGATTGCCACCGACATCGAGCGCGCCAGTTGGTGGCTCATGGACGACAAAGGCCGGGTGAGGCGGCACAAGGCCAACGCTTTCTCGAACGAACGCAGTCTCGCGGCCAAGCTTGCGGCTGACTGCGCGCTGGACCCCCTCACGTTCGGTCGCTGAACACGCCGGGCGCTCATCGGGCAGCCCGGAACCGCCACACCCCCCAAAAAAGCGAATTACCGCCCAAAAACGCGGGGAATCCTGACTCAACGCGGCATAGCGCGCTTGTAGGCTGTAAAGCATGGTTGCCGCAGCGAATGTGCCAACAACACCGGTCACCGCGCAATGCGTGGTCCAGGCCGCCAAGGTCGAGCATGTGCCGCTCGCCGGGCTCGCCTCGATTATGAAAGTCGAGGGCGGCGTCGTCGGCCATGTGCACAAAAACGCGGACGGCAGCATCGATTTCGGGCCGATGCAGATCAACTCGCGGTGGCTGCCTCAACTCAAGCGCACCGGCATTACCCGGCGCGAGCTCAAGAACAACGGCTGCGTCAACGTGCTGGTCGGCGCCTGGGTGTTCGCCCAGCAGCTGCAGCGCCATCCCAAACACCCGTGGCTCGCGATCGGCTTGTATCACTCCCACACCCAGGCACTATCGAAGCAATACCAATTCCGGGTGTGGCACGAGATGAGCAAAACCCACTCATTGACCACCATCATCAGGCATGCCAATGGCCAATAGACGCGTTGCAATCGGGTTCGCGATGGTGCTGCCGATTCTGCTGTCGGCGTGCGCGACCCCTCAAACGAAGGCTAGCTTGGGTCATCAAGATCCCGCTATTGCCGCCTTGGACAAAACGGCGAGTCAGGTCGCGCATCAACTCCAACTGTTAAATGCCACCAAGCACAGTCCGAAGCACGCCCATATCTATCCCATCCCGCATCAGGGGCCGATGGCGCAACACATCACCCTGACCTGGGCGGGCCCGCTCAGGCCGGCGGTGAAAAGCGTCGCCCAGCTCGTCGGGTATCAGTTCAAGGTATCCGGCCGCGCGCCGGCGAGCGACATCATCGTCAACGTCCACGCCACGGCCAAGCCTGCTTTCGCGGTGCTGCAAAACCTCGGCTGGCAGGCGGGCGACGGGGCGGGCATCGTGGTGCGCCCGGGGCGCAAGCTCATCATGCTCGTGTACCAGGGAGGTAAGGCGGGATGAGACGGGCTGTGCCCATGCTCGCGGCGGTCATGATGGCGAGCGCAAGCGCCGGTGCCAATGCTGCAGCGCAGCCGCAGCCCTCGCCCTTGCAGCATCTGCTGCAAGCCCAAGCGCCGTCGTCACCCGCCGCGGCAGCCAAGAACGTTTTCAAGGGCCAGCGGGGCAAAGCGCAGCGCCGCGGCGCCTATACGCTGGCGGTACAGACAGCGGTGCACTGGCGCTACGCCCGTATCGACCACGAGCTCAAAGCGCAGTCGGACAAGCTCGGTCGCATCTTCAACTTCCGCGACTTGATGCTGGATCAGGGCCGGGTGCTGCCGCCGGTGATCACCGCGAGCGGCCCGGCAAGCCAAATCGACTCGGCCAAGTCTGAGCGCACGGTGGTCGCCACCTACCGTATCGAGAAGCGCGCGCGGCTCGTGTCCACGGCGCCGACGTGGCGCACCTATCTCATCCACGACTACCCCGTGGGCGACCGGCCCAACCCGGTGCTCTATCCGAAGACTCAAAAGGAACGCACACGCTGGGACAACGCGATACGCCGGGGCTGGAAAGCAGGCATCAAGCAAGCGCTCAACCTGTTCCGCACCAACCTCGCACGCCTGCAGCGCGACTACATCGGCATGGCGCGTTTCAGCCGGCTCGCGGCGCAAGGCGTGGTCAGCGTACCCATTGTCGCCGCCAACACCCCGCGCATCCGCGTCCAGGGCAAGGCGCTTGCCGTGGGCGAGCGCGAGATCCGGCTGACCCGCACAGCGCGTTGGCAACACGCACACCACTGGAAGCCCCAAGCGAGCCATGCACAGTAACGCCGACACGGCCAATCAGCACGAGCCCCTGCGATTCGAGGGCGAACCGCCCGTGCGCTGGACGGGCAAGGCGCTCGATGAACTGCTGGTCTGGATGGTCGAGCGCAAGGGCAGCGACATCAAGCTCGATCCCGGTCAGCCGGTCTGGATGCGCTTGCACGGGGAGTGGCTGCCCGTCACCCGGCGGGATCTGAACAACTCGGAGATCGCCGCGCTCCTGGACGAGACCTCACGGGATCGCTCGGCGAGCAGCCGCGTGGGCTCAGGCGATGACCTGGACTTCGCCCACGAGGTCGCCATCGACCGCACCCAGCGGCTTCGCTACCGCGTCAACGCCACCGGATGCAGCGACGGGTGGGCCTCCGGCATGGAGCTCACCTTCCGGGCCATCCCCGCCCATCCGCCGACGATTCAAGAGCTGGGGCTAGAGAGAGAAATCATTGAGGCCGCGGTCGAACAGCCCGGACTGGTGCTGGTCGCCGGGCGCACGGGCAGCGGCAAATCCACGCTGTTGGCAGCGCTGTTGCGCTACGTCAACGAAAGCTACCCCATGTCGATCGCCACTTTCGAAGACCCGGTTGAGTTTCGGCTCACGGGGCTGAAAGGGCGTAAGGGCCCGGTCGCCCAAAGCCAAATTGGCATCCACTTCGACAAGTTCGTGCGCGCGACGCGCAACTCCACGCGCCGCGCCGAAGACGTGATCCTGCTCGGTGAGAGCCGCGATCTCGAGACCGTGAAACAAATGATCGAGCTGGCCGACACGGGGCCTCGCATCTACAGCACGATCCACACGCAGTCGGCCGCCGAAACGCCGGGGCGCATTATCCGGATGTTCCCCTCGGGCGAGCAGAACAAGATCGCCTCCGATCTGATGCAGTGCCTGCGCCTGATCGTTTATCAGCAGCTCATGGGCATCGTCGACCCGGACACCGGCCGCAACATCGGCCGCGTGGCGGTGCGCGAATACCTGCCGATCACTCGCTCACTTCGCCGCCAGTTAGAGCAAGCACGACTCAGCGAGTACGGGCGAATCATCGAACAAGCCATGGCGGACGGGCTGGGCCGCGACCTTCTCACCCACGCCGCCCAGCTACACGCCCAAGGCCATATCAACGACGAGCAGCTGCACCAGCTACGCCGTGCACGGGGCGCGCACGGGGAGGTGGCCGATGTGGCGTGACACCGCGCGACCGCCTCGCATGGGGCCCGTCGATGCACGCGCCGCCTGGGCCTGTCTGGTGTTCATCCTCCACATCAGCCTCGCCACGCTCGGCCTTGTGATTGCCGCGATCACCATGGCGAGCCTGGTCGAGCGTCGAGGCTACACCCCGCACATCGCACTACGGGTGTTGCGGATGAAACTCGCCGGGCGCATCCGCCCGGTACTGGACAACCGCGTCATTGTTTCAGGCGCTTACTGGAAGCGCAGAACATGGGGAATCAGATGAGAAACTGGCGAGCCTTTGCACTCCTTGCAGCGACGACGTTGATCGGCGCACCGCCTGCATCGGCGTTTTTCAAAGTCGACCATCAGCCGCCCTCGCCGGGGCTGCACTGTGGCGGCAGCCGGGTGATTGCATACGGCAGCGGGGCGCACACCCCCATTCACGGCAACGGCGCCGGGGTGCCGCTCGCCAAGGCCGCCCGGGCGCTGGTGCCGCAGGGCTGGCACGTCAAGGTGGCCGATGCCGTGGCCAATCAGCCGGTGGCCTGGCATGCCGGCGACGGATGGGTCAAGGCGATCACCGCGAACGCCCCGCCCGATGTGTGCTTCGTCGTCGATTGGCGCAAGCGCATGCTCGTGGCCGAGAACCGCAAAGTTAGCAAGGCGGCGCTCAAGCGCATGGAGCACAAGATCCACGAGGCCGAGCGCAAGCGCCGCCAGCAGGTGAAAAAGGATCTCCAGCAGGCGCATGCCCAAGCGAGCGCTTCGGGCAGTGGTTCCCAGCACGCGCCGTCAAAGCATCACCCGCGTTTGACGGGCCACCGGGAAAAACTGGCCAAGGCCTCGCGGTCCCATGCGGCCCACAGCCACGGCGCAAAAGCCAAGGGCAAAACCCGCATCGCCACGATCAACACCCATGCGCTGGGCTATCGGCTGAGTCCGGGCAAGTCGCTATCCAAGGAGTTGGGCGTCTGGGCCCAACGTGCCGGCTGGCATCTCGTCTGGCACAGCCCCCACGACTGGCCGGTGGTGGAGAACGCTTATTTCGGCAACGACTTCGAGACGGCCATCAAGCAGGTCGTGGAGTCGATGCGCGCCAACGGTGCCGATCTGTCGGCCCATGCCTACAGCAATCGAGTAATGGTCATCAACGGAGAGTAACGACGTGCGAACCACGACCCAACATCGAAACGCTTGGCTCATCGGCGCCGCGCTTGGCACGGGGTTACTGCTGTCCGGCTGCGCGACGATCCACAAGGTGCACAAACACTACCAATCGGATCAGTCCAAGGTCGCGAAATTCGAGAAAAAGGCCCAGCACCAGCGCGTCGCCTCGAGCGCACAGCCGGCGCTGTACAAGGAGAAGGTGCCGTACTTCATCGGCCAGGCGTACGAGCGCCACCATGCGCTTGCCCATGTGCTCAAACAGCACGTGTCGTTCAAAACCCAATCGGCGCTGCCGCTACAGAGCGTGCTCCAGCACATCTCGGAAAACACCGGGGTCGATATCGAGATCCAGCCGGCGGCGCTGTCCTGGCTGGAGGGCAATCGGGGCAAGAACAGCAACAGCTCCAACAAAGGTGCCACCAAGACGGTGACGCTGCCCGCGCTGCCGGGCTCCAAGGGCAAGCCGGTCACCGTCAAGGTGCCCTCCTCCAGCGCCATCCTGCCGCCCGTGGCCCACGCTGGGCATATCCAACTCAACTACAGCGGCAGCCTGGCCGGGCTGTTGGACAACGTCACCGCCAAGACGGGGTTGAACTGGCGCTGGAAGAACGGCAAGGCGAGCGTGTTTCTCACCGAGACGCATAGCTACCCGCTCGCCGCGATGCCCGGCTCGCAGGGCTACAACTCCTCCTTCGGCAACAGCGGCAAGCTCAGCGCCACAGGCGGGGGCGGCGGGGGCTCGCGCAGCTCGTCCTCGCTCAGCGGCGGGGCCTCTCAAAACGTGAACTTCAAGCTCGGCAAGCTCAATCTGTTCAAGAGCGTGACCAAGAGCATCAAAACCCTGCTCGCCACCTACAAGGCGAACGGGGTACCGATCTCGGTCACGAGCAACGATCAGGCCGGCGTTGTCGTGGTCACCGCGCCGCCGGCGGGTCAGCGCGCGGTGAAGAGCTACATCAAGCAGATCAACACCGAAATGACCAAACAGGTCTACATCTCGGTGCATATCTACCAGATCGAGCTCGACCACGGCGAGAACTACAACCTCAACCTCAACGCAGCCTTCAAAAACGCCTTCAAACAGTACGGGCTCAACCTGACGAGCCCGTCCTCGCTGTCGCCGGTCAACGGCTCGGGTCAGGCGAGCTTCTTCGTGCTCAAAAACGCCCCCGGGGGCTTTAGCAAGTGGCAGGGCAGCAAGATACTCGGCTCGGCGCTGTCCACGCTGGGCACGATCGATGCCTCGACCGCGGGCAGCGTGCTGGCCATGAGCGGGCAGGTCACGCCCTTCCAGCAGTCGACCCAACAGGGCTATCTGCGCTCGTCCAGCACCACGACCTCTGTGAACGTGGGTGCGACCACCTCGCTACAGCAGGGCAAGGTCACCACGGGCTTCCTCGGTTCATTCTTCCCGCGGGTGCTGCCGCACAACAAGATTCTGCTGCGCTACACGCTGGTGCTCTCCAGGCTGAAGAGCCTGAAAAAGATCACCTCCGGCAGCTCGTCCATTCAGGTGCCGAACATCGCGAGCAACGCACAGGCACCGACGGTGCTGCTGCACAGCGGCGACACGCTGGTGATGGCGGGGCTGACGAGCTTCAACGGTCAGTCGAGCCGATCCGGCACCGGCAGCGCGCACTTCTGGGGCCTTGGCGGCGGCGTACAGGCATCCACCGCCCGCAAGGCGCTCGTCATCGTGTTGCATGTCGTGGAACTGGGTAACAAAAGCTGATGGACAGTCGAATCATCGAAGCGGCTGAGCGCCGGTATGTGGTCGGCATGGAATGGGCTATGTCGACCACCCATCAGGAACAGGCGCCGTCGCGCAAGGACATCCGAACGCTGATGGCCTCGATGTCGGAGGCGGCGGATCTGTGGACCACCTTTCGCACCACCGGGCCGGCTGTGTACTACCAGGTCGGGGTGGGGTTGCCTTTTGAGCAAAAGGTCAAGGGCAAGCTCTACGCGGCTGCCGCCTCATTGGCGACGGCACGGCCCGAGTCCGCCTCGTACATCTTCTGCCTCGGCGAGGATCTGTGGTGGGGCGTGGTCGTCGCCTCCGGCATTCTGGTGCCGAGCACCGATGCGGCAAGCGGTGACGGCGGCGACATCGTGGCGAGCAGCCGCGAAGAGCTCAACCACCGCATGCCCTTCGCCTCGCTCGACGCCAGTGCCGAGAACTACGAATACACCGACCCCGAGGAAGCCCTCGGGTTTCTGGAAGGGGTGTTCACCGAAGCGGGCAAGACGGCGCGCATCCACTCGCTGACACAGGAACGGCGTGTGAGGCGTCACCTGACGGTGGGGTTGGCGCTCAGCGTCGCGGCCTTGATGGGCGTAGGCGGCCTGAGCTATTGGCACCACGAGCGCATGGTGGCGCGCCGTCAGGCCCGCCTGGCGGCACAGCGCGCGGCGGCGGCACGGGCCCGCAGGTTGCACAAAAAGCATCGCATCAAAAAAGTCAGCGCCCTGGTCGATGCGGAAAAGCAATACGAGCAAAACGTGACGCGCCCGTGGGAGGTCGCCTTCAAGCCGGGCGAGCTGGTCCACCTCTGCCGGCAAGCCTATTGGCAAACCTACGTCGTCTCCCAAGGCGGCTGGGAACAAAACCAGTGGCAGTGCTCGGCGAAGGGGGTTCGCTCGGTCTGGAACGTGCTCCCCGGAGGCACGATTGCCACGGCGCCCAAGGGCAAGATCAATAGCAGCTATACGCAGGACAAGACACAGGCGAAGCTGCCCGGACAGGCCAAACCGGGCGGATGGGACAGCGTTGCCAAGCTGGACCAAGCCAAACGCCCTTGGGTGATCCGCTCGCAGACCGAGCACGGGCTGGGGATTCAAATCGTGTTCGGCAACGATTCCAGCCACGTCCTGCACTGGCCGAAACAGATCAAGCAAGCGGCCAAAAAACTCGGCCAGTCACTGCCGGCCAACAAAGTGCTGTGGCACGAGGTGGCGGTCACGGTACACACCACCGTCCCACCGTGGGACTACACCCGGCTTTGGGACAAGCCCGGCTTCGTTATCCGCAACATCCGTACGGCGCGCGGCAAAGGTTGGACGATTACAGGGGTTCAGTATGGCTATTAAGAGAATGTGCGTCATCGCCACGGCATTGTGCATGATCGGCGGGCTCGCTCAAGCCGCCCAGTCTCAAAAGGCGGCGCAACACGGCGCTGATGCCAGCCACAGCGGCAAAGGCACAATTGCGCGAAAGCTCACCGAGTTGAATCAGCAACAGGCGCTGCTGCAGTCGCAACTGCGCATCGAACAGCTCCAGGCGCAGATCAAAAACGCCCAACGCGCGATGCACCACGGCGCCGGCGCCAAAGCGAGCGTCTACACCGGCTCCACGCTGCCGGTGGTCTCCGCCATCATCGGCGTGGGTCACCAATACCAGGCGATTCTGCTCTACCCCCACGGCATCGTCACCGCCGATCCCGGCGACACCTTGCCGGGCGGCGTGCATGTGCGCGCGATCACCCAAGACACGGTCAAGGTCAGTGTGCGCGGTGGGGGCACGACCACCCTGATGTTTGCCGGCCAAGGCGGGGCGAGCGAGACGGGCAAGAAGGCCAGCAAGGGTGGCAAGAAGGCGCAACGGACACCGGCCGCCAGCAACGCTGGCGCCAAGGCCAACGGCTAAGCCGATGAGCTCATGACGCTCATCGCTCGCCTGCTGGCGCGCCGCCCGGCGCCGACCCCGCCCAAGCCGCGCCGCACGAACAAAGCCGCGGATCGGGCGAAAGCCGCCGCCGCGGCCAAGGCGCGCTCGCAGCAAAGCGCCCAACCGAAGAGGAACGAGGCCATGCCCAGCGTTGCGGAAAGTGCGCCCGCCGATATCGAAGACATTGCGATCCCGGCCAATGCCCGCGGCTACATCGCCGTGCGCGGCAGGGTGGTCTACATCGCCACCGGCAAGGAAAACGATGTCCTGGTGCGCAACTATCTCAGTGCGCTCATGCGCCAGCGCGTCGACTTTGAGAAGAAGTTCGTCAGCGTCGCCGAGATCGCCAAGATCACCGAGACCTCACAGACCCGCGTCACCCACACCTTCACCGAGCGGGACTGCATCGACCTGATCAAAAAGGCCGTGGACACCCAGGCGAGCGACATCCACATCCATAACCATATGAACAGCTCGTCCTCGACCATCCTGTTCCGCGTCAACGGCTCGCTGCGCGAGATCATGGAGCTGTCGTTCGACGACGGCCAGTCATTGTGCCGCACCTTCTATGGGCCGCTCGCCTCGGTCAAGGACACCGAATGGCAGCCGAGCGAGTTTCAGGATGCCCGCGTGGCCGGGCGCAGTTGGTTCCCGGAAGGGGTGTATTCGCTGCGCATCGCCTCCACGCCCACCGACGACGGCTCGCGCATGGTTATCCGCGTGCTCTACGACGTGACCAGTGCGGCGAAACAGGAAGTTTCGGGGATAGAGGCGTTGAAGTCCCTGGGCTTTGCCGATATCCATATCGATGCCTTTCAGGAAATGATGGGCCGGCCCAGTGGGATGAACATCTTCTCGGGGCCGACGGGCTCGGGCAAGAGCACCACGATCAAGTACGAACTCGAGCGGGTGATGCGCCGCCACCCGGATCTGCACCTCATTACGGTCGAGGATCCGCCGGAATACCCGATCCACAACGCCACCCAGATCCCGCTCTCCGGGGTGATGTCGCGCTCCTCGTCCGGGCGCAAGGAGGGCTACTCGGATCGCATCCGGGCGAGCATGCGCCTCGACCCGGACCTGATGATGATCGGCGAGGTGCGCGACGGGGCGAGCGCCAAGGCGGCGATCGAAGCCGCGCAGACCGGGCACAAGGTGTGGACGACGCTGCACGCCAACAACGCCTGGGACATCCTCGACCGCTACGAGAGCCTGCTCGAAGACGTCGGCATACACAACAGTCGTTCGTTGCTCGCCAACATCTCCAACGTCTCCGGGCTGATCGCCCAGCGACTGGTGCGAAAAATCTGCCCGGACTGCTCCATCCCCATCGAGGACGCGATCCGGGAAAACCGGATGCACGAGGACACGCTCGCCCAGCTCGAAGCCGTGTTCGACGACATGAACGCCCACAACATCCGCGTACGCGGCGACGGGTGCAACACCTGTCAGGGGCATTTGCCGGTCGATGAGCGCCGTAAAGACCCCAACCGCGGCATCAGCGGGCGCACGGTGGTGGCCGAGAGCATCGCCCCGGATTTCGAGCTGATGGAGATGTATCGCCGGGAAGGCCCCGGCGAGGCGAAACGTTTCTGGGCCGAAGAGCGCGGCAGCAAGACTTATATCCGCCACGCCATCGAAAAGATTCGTGATGGCTTTGTCGATCCGGAAAGTGCGATCACCGTGGTCGGCGACCTCACTTGGGACTACACCCAGCAGGACTGATTAAGTATGAACAAGCTCATGATCGCCTTCTTTTTCCCCAAAAAGACCCGGCTTCGCTTCTATCGGCGCATGGCGGCGCTGATGCGCGGGCAGATGCCGCTACACGATGCCGTCGTGGAAATGCGCGCCCGCGCCGAGCGCGACAAAACGCTCCAGGGCTGGGGGCAGCGAAAGATCTATCGCACGATCGAGACGCGCATGTACGGCGACAGCTTCGCCAAGGCGATGCGCGATTTCGCCCCTCGCATGGACCTGATGTTTTTCGAGGCGGCCTCGTCCGCCGGGCGCTGGGACGATGTGTTCGACCGCATTTTCAAGGTCTATGGCGATATCAGCGCCATGCGCAAAACCATGATCAAAGCGATCGCGCCGTCCTTTGGCTACACCATCCTGTTGCTGGCGCTGATCGTGCTCACCGGCAAGATCCTGGTCCCGCCGCTCGCGAGTATCGAGGCACCAAGCAAATGGACCGGCGCCGGGCGGCTGCTCTATCTCTCCCAGCAGCTGGTGCGCAACCCTTTGCTGCTGTGGGGACTCGTGCTGTTTCTCGTACTGGCGAGCATCGCCGTGATCTGGTCGATGCCCAATTGGACGGGCTCGCTCAGAAGGCGCTTCGACTCAGTACCGCCCTGGAGTTTGTACCGACTGGTTCAGGGCAGTGTGTGGCTGGTCACGGTGGCCAACCTGTCCGAATCGGGCGTGCCGCACGATGTGATCGTGCAGCGCATGATCCCCTCGGCCTCGCCCTGGCTGCGGGAACGCTTGGTCGTCACCCACCGGTTGATGCGCAGCGGGCACAGCCTGGGCTCCGCGCTGGGCGCTTCCGGTATGGGTTTCCCCCATCCGCAGCTGGTGGAAGACCTGTCGGTGTTCGCACAGCGCCCGGGCTTCGCCGCGGCGCTTCAGAACATGGCCGATTCGTGGTCCGAGGAGGGGCTGGAGCAGACCCAACTCGCCGCGGCCATCACCAATATCGTCGGCCTGCTGATCGTGAGCATCGCGGTGTGTTTGATCTTCTACGGCATGATCAACCTGCTCATGCAGATCATGCACAGTCAGATGGCGCACATGCACTGAAAAAGTCGAATTAGGGCCGATTTCGAGCCGTAATTCTGCCCCGCACGGGCGGCATTCACTTTTACGATGAAGATGCGCTTTGTAATCACGTCAGAAGAGAGGGAATAGATGCTTGCGCAAATTATCATTGGCTTAATCATCCTCGTGGTGATCTCAGCAGCCGCGTTCGGTCTCTACGCCAGCCTGCACTCGAGCGCCAGCTCCAATAACGCTCAGCAGTATGTGCTGAACCTGCGCGGGAGTGTGGACCAGATGTTCTCGTCTAACCCCAACTTCACCGGCTTCAACACCCAACAGGCGGTGAACGCGGGAATCTTCTCCCCCGCGGTGGGCAACACGCTGGCGAGCAGCAAGGTCACCGCCCCGGCCGGGTTCACGGTTAAGCTGGGCAACGTGTCCGGTAAGAACAACGAGTGGACCATGCAACTCGGCAACGTTGGCCAGGGGCAGTGCGGCACGTTGGCCGGCTCGTTCACTGACTCCAACACGGTCTCGATCGCGGTCAACGGCACCACCACGTCCAACCCCGCCTATAGCAGTGGCGGCGGTGGTGGCGGTGGCGGCGGCGGTGGCAGCTCCACCTGGCCGCCGAGCACCGCGACCTTGATCGGTAGCTGCCAGGCGGGGTCCAACACCATCACGTGGACGTTTGCCAACTAGGCTTGCAGCCGGCATTTAGCCTGCGGCCCGCGCGAACGCCGGCACCGCACAAGGGGCTCGCTTGCAAGAGCCGACCATTCACGGCCCGCCTTCGCTGCCGGAGGCGGGCCACTGCCGTAGGGGCCAACGTGAAGCTCGCCGATCTGAAGTTCACGGAAATCGATATCACAAGCCCCATCGAGAACTGCCGCATTCGCGGTCTCGAGGGCCACAGCAACATGGATATGATTCCCGTGCCGAGCGAGCTCGCTGACGATATCGAGGTACTGAAGGCAAAGGTGGACCAAAAGCGCGACAACGCACGCGGCGCCACCGATTTCCCGTTGCAGTATGGCGAGCTGATATTCCGGGTGGCGTTGATCCCGGATATTAACGGCGAGATCTACAGCCTGCGAAAGATCGAGACCCAGCGGATCGATACCCGCGCATGCGGTCTCAACCCCAAGATCCGCGATGTCATCATGGCCCGCCGGTCGGGATTGATTATTGTCTCGGGCCCATTTCGATCGGGCAAAACCACGCTGGCCTCGGCCATTATCCGCGAATGGCTGGAGGCCAATGGCGGTAAGGCAATCACCCTGGAAGACCCGCCGGAAGCCTTGCTGTCAGGTCAGCATGGCGAGGCCGGGATCTGTTATCAGGTCATGATCGATCGCCGCTACATCGAGGAGGAAATCGAAAAGCATGCGCGATCGACCTACGACATGCTGTTCATCGGCGAGATACGCGGCCCGCGCATGGCCGCCGCCGCCACGGTCAACTCAGCCAACGGGCGGTTGATCCTGGCGACCTATCACGCCGACAGCGTGCAGGATACGTTGACGCGCTGGCTCACCGACACCGCCCATGAGATCGATAAGGGCGAGGCGCGCAATCTGCTCTCACGCTCGCTCGCCGCCGTATTGCATATGGCCACACGCGACGGCAAGCCACCGATGCTGGATCGCTTTCTATTGCCGGATTACGGGGAGGGTGTGCGCGGTAGAATCAAATCAGGTGAGGTGCCCACGCTGGAAAACGACGTGCAACGACAACGACAACTGATGGTGATGGGCAAACTCATCCCCAAGACGGGAACTTAGAGGGAGTTCGCAATGATTGCCGGCTCGATCATCGGAATTGCGCTGTTCAGCATGGCCATGGCTGCCGTGGCGACCATGATGCACAGCTACGCCCAGACCGTGCATGTCAACCATGTGACCCGACAGGCCGCGGTACAGCTGGCGCAGTTCAACTCCGCCGCGACGTTGTATTTCACCCAGACCAGTTCGCCGTCACCGGGCACTACGGTCACCGTGGCCACCCTGATACAAAGCGGACAACTGCCCAACAGTTTCAAGAGCAAAAGCATCCTGGGACAACGCCTGGCAGCCATGTACGGCGGTGCCAACCGGGTCATCTCCTATTACCTGAACAGCATCCCCCCGGGCTATGCCGCCAAGCTCGGCTACAAAGCCAACTCCAATCTTGCCGCGCGCAGCGTGGAAGGCCAGATCGCGTTGTACGCGGCCGACTACACGGCGGGCGGCGGCAATATCGCAACGGGCTGGGCCATAACCGATACCAAGGAGGTCCAACTGCCGATGGGCGCAGGCGCCATCAATGTCTCGAAGTCGGTGAGCGCGTGGCCGACGATGAGCTATCCGAGCGCGGTGCTGATGGACAATTTCAAGGGCTTGAGCTATGGCGATACCGCCGGTGCGAGCGCGTCGGGTAACGGCTCGGGCTCATCGTCCAAGAACTGTCCGTCGCAAGGCTCGGGCAGTACAACCACGGTCTCGGTCAACTACACCAGCTCCGGTTCGCACACGTACACGGTGCCCAATTGTGCCGGCGGCGCAACCATCACCGCGGATGTGAAAGGGGCTATCGGCGGTGCGCACACGAACTATGCCCGGTCCGGTGAGGTCAAGGGCTCATTCCATGTGTCGGGCGGCACCACGCTGAAACTGATCGTCGGCGCCAAAGGGCAAACCGGCGGTGGCAACGGCCAAACCTACTATGCGAGCCACGTGGGTGGCGGCGGTGGTCTGTCGGCCATTCTGCTAAACGGCTCGCCGGAGATCGTGGCCGGTGGCGGCGGCGGCCAAGGCGGGCATCGCTACTTTTGCTCCTACAAGAAATCGCCCGGGGGTAAGGGCTTCGGCGGTGGTGGTTCGGCGAGAAGTCGGGGCCAGTTTGCGCCAGCGCAGTCAGGAACCGCCTTCGGCGCCGGCGGCAAATCCAATTTCTCGCCGCCCGCCAACGGCGGATTCGGCGGCGGCGGCGCCGCGAGCTCATCCGGTTGCGGTGGGGGAGGCGGAGGCTATCCCGGCGGCCGCGGTGGCTACGGATCGGGGGGCGACGGCCAACCCGGCAGAAACTATGCGGGCCCTGGGGTCAGCGTGTCGTCCAATCGGTTTGTGACCCATTACAGCTTTGGCGGCCGGCGCCGCAACGGCACCGTTCCGGCCAACGGCTTCGTCAAGATGCAGATCAAATTTTAGGACACCGACATGATTGTGATGGGTCTAGCCGCTGTTGTGATTCTGGCGGCCATATTAGTCGGGTTTGCGAACTGGCATACGCATACCCATAGGAGCGTAAACCTGGCGAACTTCACGAAACAGAGCGCCACTCAAGGGGTCATGTTTGCCGAAGCCGCTAAAGGCGCCAGCACGAACGGCCCCTTGAATACAAGCCAGCTTCAAAACCAGGGGCTACTCGCCAATGGCTTTAAGGCCACAACGCCGTATGGGCGCCATTGGATCGGCGAAGCCCACGGCAACGCCGCGTTGATATGGACGGCCGGCAAACCGACCAACACCGGCGGCGCTATTCGTGCCACGCAAGCAGGGGCTAACGCCCTGTCCTGGAAAGTGGCGGGCTCCATTTGGAAAAAAGAGGACGATCCGGAAGCGATCGTGGGTGTGATTAGGGCGGGCAGCACGACCCTGGTTTCGTATCGCGGTGCCTACCGCATTGATGTCAGGGCCTGGGTCCGACCCAGGCCTTATGCGCGCACGGCAATTTACTTCGGGCCGTTGGGAAGGGCCCCCGGCAGCGGGCCCGGAAGGCCGGGGATCGGGCCGCCAGTCGTTAAGTGATGTTCATAAGCGGCCCTTGTGCAAACCGGGTGCTAATTGTGTCCCGCATGCAGGATTCAATGCCCTACCATCGACTATAACGGGTTTCATACACGATTGACGTTGGAGGACGGGGGATGAGCAAAGCCAAGCTAGCACTTGCACTCACATGGGGTGCCGTGCTGACGCTGAGTCCCACGGGCGCGTTTGCGTACTCACCGGGCTCGATTGGTGTCAGTCCCAACCGGGGTTCAGGAGGTGGCGCGGGCGGCGGTTCCGCGCCGACGGCACCTTATTCATCCAGCCAGCCAACAGGGGGTTCCGTATCGGGTAGTCCGTTAGCCGGTTCTGGCGCCCAAGGGTCGGGCACTGGCTCCATGGGTAACGGCTTCAGTCCGACGTCGGGCCAGTTCGGCGGCGGCTCCGCACCTGGCGGCGCGTCCGGTCTTTATGGATCCCGGGGTCCGGCCGGTGGTTACGGTGGCACCGGGTACAATCCGAGTGGGCCGCAAAGTGGGGCCAATGGCTACAAGGTGGGCCATCAAGGTAACGCCGGCAATTACGGCAGGCCGGGGCGCGGGCGCAAGGTCGGTCAACGTGGGCGCTACAACAACACGACCACCACCAACAACACGCCGGTCACGACCGTACCCTCGACCAAGTCGGACACTGCGATGCCTAAAATCGCCGCTCAGCAGGAGACGATCTTCTACGGCGCGGCGCTCACCTGGATCAAGAACAACCAGGGTCATTTCCGGGCTGACTGGAAGTATCCGGGTCCCATCGTGCTGAGTGACGGGTCACCGCAGTGCAAGGTCAAAAACGCCTATCAGACGGTGAATCTGAACTCCAGTGGCCTGTTGCCCCAAGGGTGGACCGACAGGGGCGCGAAGGGCTATTGCGCAGCGCTGTATCTCAATGTCGATGGCAACAACCAGTCCTCGTTGGTGCTATTCACACCTGGCCTTGGATCCACGAGCCAGACGCAGCTGACGTCGACGCAGACGGAGGGTGCAATGGCGAACGGGATGCTCAACTCCAAGGCCGTGTCCAAGTGGTTCCCGAACGCCCAGAAGGCGAGCGCGCCCCTCGCATTCAGCGCCTTCAAGGTCAAAGGGACGAATCGCTGGATCGTCTACAAACCCCAAAGCGGTGTCGTGGCGCATGCGAGCCAAGCGTCCGGGGCGCCCATTACGCAACAGACGGCCCAGAGCACCAAGACGAGCAAGCAAACCATACAAGCCTCGCAGCTACCGAAATACATCAAAAACCGCCTGATCAGTGCGTTTAACGGTTCTTGATGTGGCAGGCCAGATCCAAGGAATCGAGAGGTGTGATATGAAGTTCAGAGCAAAAATCGCGGTGGCGGTGGCCTTGCTGGCCTCGTTGACCACCATTATTCCAGCCGCGGCCACGGCTGCACCGAGCGGCTCGCCAGCGGGCCATACGGCGCAGTCCCAGCCGCTCAGCAACTACCTACCGAGTCCGAACAACCCGTATTTCGGCAGCATTACGGGCGCTAAGTTGACCGGCGAGCAACAGCCGCCCAAGAAGGGCACGTTGCTGAGCAATGGCGGGCAGTGCGGCTACAGTACCTATGCGAACGGCAACTGGGGCACCTACACCGTCGCCAATCCGTGCCCGCCGCCCTCGACCACGAGTAGCAGCAGCGGCACCGCTTCGGGTGGATCGTCCACGACCACGAGTCCAACCACCACGGCGTCGACGAGTAGTGGCTCTTCCAGCGGCGGTTCTTCCAGTAGTAGCGGCACAAGTTCCACGACGACTGCCTCGACCAGTAGCGGCAGCGGTTCCTCGGGTTCGTCGGGCTCGAGCGGCTCGAGCAGTGTCGGAACTACCACCGCATCGACTTCGTCGGGGAGTTCCGGGTCGTCAAGCAGTGGATCGAGTGGCTCCAGTGGGGCCACGACGACTGCCTCTACCAGCTCGTCGAGCAGTTCGAACAGTAGTTCCTCGAGCAGCGGGAGCTCACAGAATCTCCGTTCCATCAACGGGGGCAACAACGGGGGCGGCTACGGTGCCGCCTACGTCGCGGGTTCCACAACGGTAGCCAAAAACGGGGGCAACAATGGCGGTACGTCGGTACCAGGGAGCAGCGGCAATGGCTCCTCCTACACCATAACACCCTCGAACAACAGTGCCAGTTCCGTTGGAGTAAGCACTTCCAGCAACCCGAGCACTACGTGCACCGGCCTATGCGCCGGCGGCAATTAAATCGACCGGGCCGGCATGCATGCAAATGACTGACTAACGCAGAGCCATCGACGCCACGGCATGGCGAGTATTCCGGGTGGGCCGTTGAGACCCACCCTTTTTTCTCCATTTCAGTACGTAATTCAGGGATGGGACACGCGGCGCCGTTGCTAAAATGGATACCGAACGATTCCGCGATAGTGATGCCTGAGCCGCCATGAGCAACATGCCGAAGTTTATCGAAAAGACCTTCAACGCCATGCGCATCGTAGACGCGCTCTACGCGCTGTTCTGCGTCCTTTGGGCGTGGTATATGGTCACCCAAGGGCACTCCGTATTGGCCGCCTTGATCGCCCTGTCAGGCGCTTTCAGCGCGGTTTGTTGCTACTACGCTTGGTCGCCCCGGCTGGCCGCCTACATCTGGGACATCATGATGCGCATGGAGCGCAAGTTCATCCTGATCATGGCGCTCAAGACAGGGCGGGTATAGCACCATAGCCATCGCGGCTCTCTCCACTGCATCGGCCTGACCTAAACCTGGAACGTGCAGGCGCACGAACCTCTGCCCAATCACAGAGCGCGGCAGGTAATCCCCGCTAAAAATTCTTGATTTCGCCAAACGCCACAGCCATTATCTTGGACACGACGCCTCAAGTGAGTGGAGCTGTGGAATGGTTCACGTGAATGAAGTTGCAGAGCTGTCCAAGTCGGAACTCAAGGCTCTGATCCGTAAAGCCGACAAACGGCTTCGACGCCAAACGAGCAAGGAAAGCAAGGCAAGCATTAGAAGCAGTGACGAGCGAGTCGTTGCGATCGCGGACCAAGTACGGGATCTGAGCAAGGAACTCGGCATGAAGCGTCGCGATATCGTGGTTGCCATCGCTGGCAATATGCGCGTCTCGCTCGGCTCAGGCAAGACAGGAGGAAAGGGGGATAAGAGCAACGGCGAAGCGCCGCCACTCCAAAACGCCGCACCTGCTGCCAAGGCAAAACCGGCCGCGGCTAAAGCAGCCAAAGCAAAAGCAGCGCCAGCGCGTGGGAAGGCAAGCCCCAAGACGGCCAAAAAGACGACGGGGCGGAAGGGACGAGCGCGCCAAGCGTAAGGGGAGAAGCACTTCACCGATCTTCCCTGGTGTGCCACACACGTAGCACGTATATGGTCTTATCCACGACTTCGTAGCGCATTTCATAGTGTTGAACCAGAATTCGGCGGACCTCACGCGACTCGAACAGGAAAAGCTGTTCGCCAATGCGCGGATTGGTGAGCAAACTCGTCGGGGCTTTGGTTAACGCTTGGATAGCTTTTGCCGCTGCACGCTTATCGATTGGCGCGAGAAATTCATGCAAGCGGGCGAGATCGGACAGCGCCTTGCTGGTCCATTTCAACTCCATCAGCGGGGCACAGGGAGTGGCTCATCGCTACCAAGGCTTTCGGCCCACGCCTGCACGGCTTGATGATCGATTACGTCACCGGCATCCACATCAGCCAGTGCTTCACGGGTCAAGCGGTCGCGCTCTTCCTCCTCGGCGACCCAGGCTGATAGTGCCTGCTTCATGATCCAGCCACGAGAGCGTTCGAGGCGATCCGCCAACTGGTCGACCTTCTCGGCAAGCTCAATAGGGACATGCGCGGTGAGAACACGCGTTTGGCCTTTGGGCATATCATCTTCCCTTGAACGAGCGAACTTAACGCTTAATCGTAGTGATTAAATATTAATCACGCAAGTATCGGCCTCAGTCGCCGGGCCCGGTCTCCGAGCGATTAGCACGCGCCTTGAGCTCTTCGTTCTCGCGACTCACCCGATCCCGATCATCGACCACGTGTGTGTACTGCTGGCGCAGCGTCTTCGTCTCCGTTTTCACCGCCTTCAACTCAGCGCGCAGACTGGCCGCCTCGTCCTTGGCGCTCACAAGCATCACCTGCACGTCCTCGACCCGCTGGGTCGCCTCCGACCGCACGGTCTGAATCTGGCGCTCCCAGCGTTGGTCGCGCTCGCGCGCATCGGACCGAGCCTGTTCAAGTTCAGCCTGGCTCGTCTGTAGTCGCTCTTCCAGGCGATGCTTGTCGGCTTCCGCTTGTCCAATACGCGCCTTGGCGTCCTCGCGCACCCGGTCGAGCTCCTGCAGCCAGTGCGCTTCCTGGGCCTCGTTGCGTTTACGTTCTTCCTGGAGGGCCTGCGCGTGGGCATCCTCTTGAGCGCGCAGTTGGGCGTCGCGCTCTCGGACGAGCTGGCGGTAGTGGCGCAGCTGCTGGGCGAAGTGTTGGCGGTCCCGGCGATGGGCTTGGGATTTCTGTTCACTTTCGGCCCGGGCGGCGTGGAGCTGGGCGATGGTGTCTTGTAGCTGTGATTGCAGGGCAGCGTGGCTGTCCGTCAGCGACTGGTTGTGCGCCTGGGAAGTGGCCAGATCCGCGCTCAGTTGGTCGACTTGGTGCTGGAGTTGATCGCGCTCGTGCCGGGCGCGCTCGGCCTGACCGTGCGCCTGTTCCGCCTCACCGCGGGCTTGCTCGCGCTCCTGGGCGAGTTTGTCGAGCGCGACCTCGCGCGCCTGATTCCACAGGGCGCGCAGCGGCTCGATCAGCGAATCGGGCATGCCTTCCAGATCCGGCACTTCCATCGACTCACCGAGGCGCATCCAGAACTCGTGCAAGTGCTTGTTCAGCGTCGTGGCCGAGCCGGTGCCGAGCGCCGCACGCACCGCCTGCACCGAGGGCGAGCGCCCCTCGCGCAGCAGCTCGCGCGCCGCTGCTTCCACCTGATCGTAGCTAACACCTTTCATGGGCTAGTTCCCCGGAGCTAAACGCTGGGCTCAGATTCGCTGCAATGGGCGGGGCTACGTCGCGCAGCACTTACGAGGAGATGTGCGGGCGAGGTCGAGCGAGTTCATCGGCCGCACGTGTGCGGGCGCGACCGCAGCCCTCGGCGCCGCCCGTGCTCCAGCCCCACCGTGGAACGCTCGGGCGCGGTCGCGCCCCTTGCGTTCCATCAGGGGCACGATCTCCCGCGTGCCGGGCTGCCACGCCGCGCGCGCGTGTGTAGACCTCATTTTGGGGTGTAGCCACAGCAGGCGTGTGACTCTAGCCGCCATCTGGCGTCTCATGGGTCATCCGCTCGTATTTCCCAAGGGTTGATGATGTTCAGCCCGGCAGCCTCAAAGGGGCCGGTGTCGCGCGTGGCGACCATAAGACCGCGTGCGGCGGCCGTGGCGGCAATGTAGCCGTCTGCCCTTCCGATGGCCTTACCCGCCGCCTTCGCTTGCGCCATCAGGCCGGCATAGGCTTGTGAAGCATCCAAGTCGAAGGGGAGAACGCGGCTCGTGAAAGCCGGCAATACCTCCCCCTCCAAACGCTTCTGATAGATCGCGCGCCGCTTACCTGCCGGCATCGCCGCCAAGCCGAAACGCAGTTCGGCCACGGTAATGGCGGACAGATACAAGGTTTCGACCATCTGCGCGTCAATCCAAGCCAGCACATTGGGATCGGGCGCGGCCTTCCACAGTTCGGAAATGACGTTGGTATCAAGGACGATCATTCAAACCTCATCGGTTCGGCCGACCTCTTGTCGCGGAGCTGGTTGATTTGCTCCGCTTCGGCGTCGGTCAGACCTCCTGCTTCGCGGGCGATGGACGCCAGCAGCGAACCGAGCTTCAAGCGACCCTCGGGTTTCGCCGCCTGCTCCAAGATGTCGCGGATTTCAGCTTCGGCGCTACGACCGTGCATGGCGGCACGAACCCGAATCGCTCGGTGTACCTCATCTGAGACGTTGCGAATGGTGATAGATGGCATTGATTGCCCTCTCCGATATTGCATGTTGAGCTTGCATTATAGTTCAGTGCAATCATCGCCGCAATTCGACATCTGTCGGAAAACACTCGTTGGTTTCCGGCGGCCTTGGGCCGGAGTTTTGCTGCTCCTGGCAAGCGGTGGATAACCCTGCAGTCATTCATTCAAGGCTATTTTCATCCTGAGTGGTCCAAATGACGGCTGGTGACACAACTGCTGGTTCTACCCCAACTTGTCGCGCCATCCGTGTGGCTCCTCTCCATAGGCTGCTTCCTAAGTGTAACGTTATGCATGATGTTTACAATTCTATTCGTGACACTTCATGCCCTCTACGCATCATAATCGGACTTATGTTGCATACGTAGGGCGCAACGTCTATAGTGCGGGTCAGGCAAAAAAAACCGGCAATGGGCAGCGCCAACGCCGCCGCCCGCGCCGCCCGCCGTACCCGCCGAGAACATCGAAGCATTGAGGCCGCCAAGACAATGGATAACCCCGCGACACCCCGACTCGCCCCGCCGGCGCTCGAACGCGCAGCGCGGTCTCGCCGCGCCCACGCCGCGCTGATCGATGCGGACAATGACCGCGAGGCCGTCGCCGTGTGGCTCGCGGAGTACCGCGACCGACCCAACACGTTCGAGGCCTACCGCAAGGAAGCCGAACGGCTGCTGCTGTGGCTGCGCGTCGAGCGCAAAGGGGCGAGCCTCGCCCGCCTGAGCCGCGAGGACTGGCTCGCCTACGAGCGGTTTCTTCGAGCGCCGCCCGCGCAGTGGTGCGGGCCGAGCTTTGCGAGAGCCGACCCGCGGTGGCGCCCGTTCAAGGGGCCCTTGGGCGAGCGCAGCGTGCGCTACGCCATGGGCGTGGCCTACAACCTCATGCACTACCTGGTGGCCAGTGGCTACCTCACGGCCAACCCGCTGGCGCTGCGGCGCAGGGGCCGTCAGGCCACGCTCAACCGGGTGGAGCGATACCTGTCGGCAAGCTGCCTGCGCGCGATCGGCCAGGCGCTGGACGCCCTGCCGGGCGATGGGGAAGAAGCGCGCCGGGCGCGCGAGCGCGCCCGCTTCGTGCTGATCTGGGCGGAGCTCACCGGCGGGCGCGCGAGCGAGCTGTGTGCGGCGCGCATGGCCGATGTGGTGCGCGACCAGCGCCCCGCCGCCACTGACCGGGCGCACGCGGGCGCCGCCGACGCGCCGGTGCGCTGGTGGTGGCAAATCCCCGAAGGCAAAGGCCACAAGGCCCGCGAGGTGCCGCTGCATACGGAGGCGATGCAGGCGCTGGCGGCCTATCGGCAGAGCCTGGGCTTGCCTGCCCTGCCCCACCCGGGCGAGACCGACCGGGCGCTGATCTGGGGGCTGCGCGGGCCCGAGCGCCATCGGGGCGTCAACCGCTCCACCCTCTTTCGCCTCACCAAAAAGATCTTCCTCGCCGCGGCCGAGCACGCCGAGCCGACGGATGTTGGCACCGCCGAGGCGCTACGCGCAGCCTCCACCCACTGGCTGCGCCACTCCAC
>Ga0102962_1000163_pt1 | contig 38335 bp, 27 predicted proteins | sample SalPonF2_C_D2_MG_FD_84519 | JGI IMG/M metagenome (GOLD analysis project Ga0102962, IMG submission 84519) | Salt pond soil microbial communities from South San Francisco under conditions of wetland restoration - Salt Pond MetaG SF2_C_D2_MG ...
AATACATATACCTATTAATTGTTACTCTTAGAAGCTATAGTAATACCCACATTTTTATAATTTCATATAAAAAAAACACAATGATATAAACAATCCCTAATAATATGTAATTTATATAAAATCAACTCTTTATATAAATTACATATTATGCAAAGCTATACATCATTATCTTTATAAATATTTTTTTGTATATATATATTTGCATTTGATAAAAATATGCACTTAATTATGCTACAACTAAGACGGTTTGGGTCTTAGCTATTCCTAACAATCATACATCTATAGTCCTACACTCTCTAAACCTCCTACCTATCAGAGTGTAGGGCTTTATAACAAATCATATCATCAACCAGCTCTTATATTTATCTTAATTTGGTAATGATTTTTTTACATTAAGCTATTGCATTATGCAAATATTTTAGATTATATTATGCATATAGGTTTACAACCACTACGGGGGTGGCTGTTTTTGGGGTAAAATATCCGTATTTTTATTATAAAAATGCGGATATTTTTTTATATATATATCCAACTATATGGTCAACAATCTAATTTATATTTACAACTATCCATCAATACCAAAAGTGACGTAACTTGTTCCTTAATAATTACTATGTAAATATAACTATATATATTCGTGAAATGCAAATATTTTGTTTACAAAATGTAGTAATTCCTATCTTATTAAATCGCATTTTGGTGATAACTTACTCTAAGAAGACTTTGCAAAACCTTCTCATATTAGTTTTGATACAATTCTTAGTATGGGACCTGCATTATACTGAATATTGGTGATCCCATATTTATAAAAAACGTTAGGTTTGGATAAGAATGGAATGAGATCCTCAACGAAATGAAACGTTGCGGATCTTGGAATATAATAAGACACATTTCATGAAGACCGGTCAGTCCCGAAAGCTTTCGCGGACTGACCGGTCTCTCCCTTATCTTTAATTCAAATTTCAAGATCTAAATCATTAATAATTTGCAGCATTCGCATTTTGGACGATTTCGTATAAAGTTTGAGAGAGCTAATCCAACATCTTAAACGAACCTCACGTTAATGAATGTAACCTTGTGCTTTTCATGCGCATTTATAAACCCAATAAACTTTCGGGACATAACAAAATTTCTTGGTGAATGATCCGGGTTTACTAATTTATTTTACTACGGTACTTATGTAATTTTGTCCATAAGCTATTACAATATTGTTATCTTAACCTTTTAAAAAACTATTATTATTGAAGTTGTTTTAAAAAAAATATTTGTGTCACAGATTACTTGATATAGTAAATTTACTTACGTAAAATATGCCTAAATAATCTTCTTAATAAAAACCAATGTATCTAAATACAAATATTATTGGTTTGGAATATTTAAGATTCTGATGTTATTATCATCGGATTTAGGATTTAGTTTATAAAATAGTAAGAGATTGTGTTTTATAGCTTATGATGATAATTTGTCGAAAATCGGGTTAATTCGACAAAAGAAGGCTTTACAAAACCAGATATTGACCATAAGAATGGTTTTGCATAATCTTCCAAAACTGTGATTAGAATTTACACGGGTATTGGGTAAATGTTTTAATCGATCTTTCTATGATGAGGTGAATAGATTGTTGTTTAGTGTAATGAATACCCGAATAGATGAATATTTGATTGGTATAGGATGACAAAATATTTTTTTGGAGTTCAAGACGGAATTACTATCACTTGATACGGTGTTGAAATAAAAAATGAGAATTAACAATTTTGTACGACAAGATTATAAAACGGTCAGCCCACTTGACCGTTTGGAATCATTTAAAACGAACTTGTTGCAAGAGCAGGCTTTGGTTGTCAAAAATAATGATAAATATTACGGTATTTTGACACCATTCGATTTATTAGGACATTCTTGTAAGATCGCTGCAAATTGTATTAATAAAAAGCCCATTATCAAAATCGACCAGTCCCTATATGATGCCTTAAATGTGATGAAGGAAAATAATTATGAAGTGTTAGAGGTGTTCAAGGATACAGAATTTTGTGGACTTTTATATAAAAATGACATCGTAGAATTTTTGATCGAGAGTAATGACGAAAAAGATCAAATTATTCATGATATTGCTCATGACCTGAAAAATCCGATTGCTTCTATTCAAGGCATGGTAGAGCTTATAAAAATGAATAATGATCCGGATAAGTCAGAATTATATCATAATTATATATTACAAGCTTGCGACGAGTCCTATAATATTATCAACAACCTACTTGAATTGGCATCACTAAAATATGATTCCTCACAGGAGTTTAAATATATTGATATTAATTTATTGCTTAACGAATTCGTATCTAAACCTTTCTATTTAGCCGATAAGAAAAATGTTACCATCGATAATGAGATTTCCAGTGAAAGATGGATCGTTCACATTCATCCACAAAAAATTATCCGTGCTTTGCAAAATCTTGTTATAAACGGTATTAAATTTTCCCATTCCGGGGATCGAGTAACCATTTCTTCTTTCTATGCTGATGATTCCGTCGTTATCTCTGTTAAAGATCAGGGAATTGGCATACCTGATAAATTACAATCTGAAGTTTTTAAAAAGTTTTCAAAGGCAAGAAGAAAAGGAACAAATGGAGAAAAATCCACAGGACTAGGATTGGCCATTACTCAGGAAATTATCAAAGCGAATAATGGGAATATATGGCTTAATAGTGAAGAAAATGTAGGCACTACTTTTTATGTTTCTTTACCACGATCATCGGTTAATGATCAATCAGCTATTGGGAAGATTATACGTTAATTTTATTATCAAACCTGGCTATACATCTTTCGTTTCTCAAACTAAAACTAAACTATTTTTTTTAAAAACATACCTCTCTGTTAACTTGCTTTTTAATTCTATTTAACGTGAGGTTCGTTTAAGCTTATAATCTATCTACTTAATAAAATTAGCTGTTAAATTGGATTATTCTATGACCACCGACCACAGACGACAGAGAATTGCTCTGATATTAATTAAACATTATTTATACTGAAAAAAAACGTATAATCAACATGAGTTAGGTATCGGAATCATGCTTTATGCATCAAAAAAGCTCTGTGTCGTCGATGGTCAGTCGTCCGTCGTCAAGATAGGCATATTTTCTCAGGTCGTATTCTCAATGTAATTATTACAACGCTGCGATTCTTATCCAAACCTCACGTTATTTATTAATCAGCTCAATACGATAATCATTTTTTTCAATAAGACGTTCCGATTTAATATTTCCTTTATTCGATAGAACGGAAGCATGCTTATCAAATATCATGTAAGCTCCCTGAACCTCTCCTTCTTCAGACAGTTTTTGATATTTTCTATAATCACCAGGTAACCTAAATAAACCGCCAATCTTTATATCAAAATATTCACATTCGATAAACTTCGGCTTGACTCCAAATAAAGGGTTATATGTATTATGAATTTTGATCATTAATATTCACCATTTTTTTATTTGTAACTAATAATAATTGACTTATAGAAGGCTTCGCAAAACCAGGGATTTTGTCCAATATCAAAATCTGAGCGACTTCGGAACCGCAGCTATTGGGCAAAAGAACGTTTTTGCATAGGCCTCTTATAAGCTTTTTGACTCTGTCAGAGTAGACACTCATTCATAAACTAATCGAGAAAACTGACAACAGGTTGTCACCCCTATTTTACCAACTATTGAAGTTTTACATAATTTGAAGCTATATGCCTGGGTAGAATACATCTTAGATCGCAGCTGTCCAAAACGATTATAATAAGGATAGAGCGTTACCCAACTATTAAGCATTTTCTTATTAAAGTAATAATTTGTGTGGGGCGTTTCTAAGCTTTTATAGATGGACCCCACCATTTAGGTGGAGCCCATCAGCAAATGGTCATTATGATATCAATAGTTTTATCGAATTTTAAAATGGAATCGTCCCAAGTTTTAACCCAACTGTTGGATATACATCGATGGGCTCCACTCCATGCTTTTCCGGAGTGGGATCCATCTTTCTCGCCTCTTTGTCAAACCACATCTGAGAACGCTATTGGTACCGGGCAAGACTTTTGAACTGCCACGTCTAAATAATTTCCAACCGATTCAAGGAATTTTATACCATTGGGGATTAGATCGTTCAACTTTTAAAAATTTGTCCAAAATAAACCGATCCTCGATTTTGTGGACGTTAAAAAAAGCTGCAAAATTTGGCCGTGTCCCGAAAGATCTACCACCAGCGAGCCATCCATAAAAAAAGAATAGTCTCACGCAAAGGTAAGGCTATCGTAGATACATCATTGGTCTTTTGACAATGATGTTCTTTTAAACAAAAATATGGATTTACTTGATTTTTAAAACAGTACCTTTCGGGACACGACTAAATTTCTTGATGAATAATCCGGGTTAACCTTTCTTCCTAACAAAACCCATAACTTTTTTTCTTTAAAAGTATACTGCCAATCTATTGTGACTAAAAGAAATAGAGATAAGAGATGATGAATAAACGACTAACCCTTATTTATAGAATATTTTTTTGTAAGGAATTGAGTTCTGATGTGTCTTATTAAATACAATGGATTAAAAAGCTACGCAAAGAACTGTGTTGGTTAATGATTAACCAAATTTACAGCTCTTTTTATTGCGGGGTAAATTGGGGGCATCGAAAGACGGTAATACAATATAGTATCCGTCTTTCGTGTTTTTTCCTATCTTATGAGAACCATATATTTCCATGTCCACTTGACAATTTATGCCATACTTTTAATGTATATTAACAAAGAATTAGCCCACACGTAAATATCTCTAAGTATATATTCTTATATTATTGCAATTTTTATAATAAAACTTTACCTTTATGGAACCCCAAAATACAAATAACCCCGCAATCGGTTAACCAACCCCAAAACGCCCTCCCCAAAGTTAGCCGATTGCTTCTTTTTTTAGAGAACTTTTCCATGGCATATATCTTTATTTATATTCATGATACCATTTCTTCCTAAAGTAATTTTAATTTCGATTCCCAAAAAATTACAATTTAAATTTGCATTATTACCGAATTCATTCTTAATATTAGATCAATGAAAATAGTCGAACTACATAATAACCGCATAGACGTCCGCCGCCGCCCACGTAGGGTAGTGAACAGGAAGGCTGTGCCGTAATTAAGTAGTTTCATACTTTTAAATTTAAAGGCAGAGTCTTCCGACTCTGCCTTTTTTTTGTTCAAAATTAATGGTGATTTAAATGAAAAAAATAGTTCTTGCTTACAGTGGTGGTTTGGATACAAGTTTTTGCATCCCTTACCTTACCGATAAATACAATGCCGAAATTTATACCGTAACTGTCGACTGTGCAGGCCTCAGCGAACAGGACAAAAACGATCTTGAGAGCCAGGCTTTAAAATTAGGGGCTAAATCTCATACTACAATCGATGGTACCCAGCTGCTTTACGATCAGGTCTTATCATATCTGATTAAAGGCAATGTATTACGCGACAGAACTTATCCTCTCAGTGTTGGATCTGAACGTTTCATTCAGGCAAAACTGGCTGCCGAGTTTGCTTCTGCTATCGGTGCAGATGCTATTGCCCACGGATCAACTTCGGCTGGTAACGATCAAATCCGATTCGATACCGCTTTAAAAACACTAAATCCTGATTTAGAAATTATCACACCCATCCGGGATGAACAGTTTACGAGAGCTTATCAGACCGAATTTCTTAAGAAATACGATGTACATTTTTCATCAAAAAAATCACCTTATTCAATAAATAGTGGTTTGTGGGGAACAACAGTCGGTGGTCACGAAACACTGACATCGGAAAAACCACTTCCTTTTGAAGCATTTCCACATTTGCCAGAACCGGAAAATCTAAATGATACCCCGGAAGTCGTTTCCTTTTCATTTGAAGAGGGTTTGCCAACAGCTGTAAATGGAATTTCAATGACACCTTTAACACTTTTAAAACATTTGGAAAATCTTGGCATTGCTCATGGAATTGGACGGGGTATGCATACCGGCGACACGATTATTGGTATTAAAGGTCGAATTGGTTTCGAAGCTCCTGTAGCTACCTTATTATATACGGCTCACAGCGAATTGGAAAAAATCGTATTAACGAAATGGCAACGACACCTGAAAAATATGCTATCCGATCATTATGGAATGATGTTACACGAAGCTCAATACTTCGATCCGGTAATGCGCGATATTGAAGCCTTCTTCGATCAATCACAAAAACATGTTACCGGAACGATCGACCTTCATCTTTATCACGGATCAATTTTTCCACAGGGAGCGTCATCTCCATTCTCATTAATGAAATCGAAAAAAGCTCTTTATGGAGAACAATCTCAACTTTGGTCAGGTGAAGAAGCCAAAGCATTCAGTAAAATTTATGGTCTATCATCAGTCTTAAGTAATCAACTCGCAAATAAACAAGAATATGGAAACTCTTAAATCAGTCAATGCCGACATCATTGCATCGGGCACAGGTAATGTACCCTTATCAGACGAAATTACACTTTCTGATAATATCGTTGCCCGGGATGGTTATTTAATTGCCGTCCAGCTGCTTGATCATAAGACCACTTATAATCAGGTGGAATTAAGAGATGGATCTTTTGCTACTATTGACAAAGGACAAATTCTAATTGGGACACTTGGCGAAAGACAAGCTTTAAGAGGTTACAGCGGTATTGTCCCAAGAAAAATCAATAAAGGTGATATTCTTCACATACTCAATATGGGTGGAATCATCGGACTCTGTCAGTCAGCTTATCCGTCTTACGGCCCGGCTATGCAGGCTGAGGTGTTAGGCGCGGTTATGATTCAGGATGATGAAAAATGGAAACACGCTTCTATCAGTGATCATGCCATCGAATGGGAAGATAGTCTCGAACAGAGTGCCCCAATAATTGCCGTGACTGGTACCTGTATGAATGTTGGTAAGACATTAGCAGCCTCTCTCCTGGTTAAAGAATTGACGCAACGAGGCTATCGGGTCGCCGCCGGTAAACTGACCGGAGCTTCATTGATGCGAGATACGCGGGCCATGAAAAATAACGGCGCGATCGACTGCATTAATTTTACGCAAGCAGGACTGGTTTCAACCACACATCAAAATGTTCTGCCAATGGCTAAAGGATTACTCAAACAACTAAATAAAAGTAACCCGGATGTTATCGTTGTTGAATTCGGAGATGGTGTCATTGGCCCGTATGGTGTAGATAACTTACTGATAGACAAAGAGATACAGCAATATATAGCCATGCACATTTCGGCGACACAAGATTTAACCGGCTGTTGGGCACTTGATCATCTTTTTAAATCGCGATACAACAGATCGGTCGATTTAATCACCGGACCCGTAACCGATAATATTGTTGGGATCAATTATATACAAAACACACTTGGTATAAAAGCGGTCAATGCCGTTCAGAATCCTGAAAAACTGACCGATTATGTAATTGAAGAGCTCAAAGAAAATGTCAAACAAGCTATAGGAGCATGAATTCCAAACAGGAGATTTCTCTTTCTTTAGTTGGTGCAAGTGGATTCGCAGGAATGGAATTTCTGCGATTAATAAAGCAACATCCTAACTTAAAACTCAGAAATATTTACGGATTCAGCTCGGCCGGAAAACAGGTACAGGATATTTATCCGGCTTTTGTAAACATCTATTCACAGCAAATCGACGACGCAGAATCTGTATTAAAAGATGATGCTGATATAATCGTGTTTACGCTTCCTCATGGTAAGTCGGCAGAATGGATTTCACAATTACTTAAAGCGGATTATAAAGGTAAAATTCTGGATGTCGGCTCTGATTTCAGATTGCAAAACGCTGATGATTATACGAAATATTATAGCTATGATCATGCCTATCCTCAATTGCTAAAAAAATTTCAATATGGATTGCCGGAGTTTTATAAGGAAAAAATTCAGGGATCTACTTATGTTGCCAATCCCGGTTGTTTTGCAACGGCCATTCAACTTGGTCTCCTGCCGTTAATTAAAAATGATGTTTCTACTTCTTACCATGTGACCGGCGTTACCGGTTCTTCCGGATCCGGAGCAAAGCTATCGCAAGGCGTTCATTTTTCTCATCGATTTGGGAATATGAAAGCTTATAAAGTTTTAAAACATCAGCATATGAGTGAAATGAACCAATCGATTCAATTCCTCAATAAAAATCAGCCGGAAATTTTATTTACACCGGTATCCGGTCCCTTTGTTCGGGGCATTTGGATGACGGCCTCTCTTATCCTTTCAAAAAATATTTCATTAGAATCCCTCTTTCAGTCTGAATATGAACAGGATCCTTTTATTCGCCTCAATACCACTCTTCCACAATTAAAAAATGTAGCCGGCAGTAATTTTGTAGATATCGGATTACAACAAAATGATAATCACGCTGTTATCGGTATCGCATTAGATAATTTGATCAAAGGAGCGGCTGGACAGGCGATTCAGAATATTAACCTTATGTTCGGTTTGAAAGAAACAACAGGACTTTTACAACCCGGAACTATTTTATGAATTCTACTTCTAATCCAGATAATTTTCTCTATTTGTCGGATTGGTCGACCGATGATTTAAAATCTATTATCGACCTCGGACTCAAACTCAAAAAGAATAATTATCGGGAACATATCGCCGAAGATCGTGTATTGGGTCTTTTTTTTAACAATCCATCGTTACGTACGCTTATATCGTTCCAGACGGCGGCTGCTCATTTAGGTGCACAGTCGGTTGTTATTCAGCCTGGTAAAAGTTCCTGGAATATTGAATTGGATGATGGAACCGTAATGGATGGTGGCAATCAGGAACATATTAAAGAGATGATGCCGGTACTATCGAGCTATGTCGATACACTCGGCATTCGATATTTTGCCTCCTTTAAAGATGAAGAAACGGATAAAAACGACACTATCATCAAAAAAATGGCTAATTATTCTTCGATACCGGTCATTAATATGGAAAGCGCGACCGCACATCCATGTCAGGCCATGGCCGATTGGATGACTCTAAATGAAGTCGCAGGTCCGGCACTCGACGACGTGAATGTTGTTTTAACCTGGGCTCCACATCCACATCCTCTTCCACGAGCCGTTCCACAAACATCTTTGGAAGCTTTTGTTCGAAGCGGAGCCAATGTCACATTGACCTGTCCTGCAGAGATGATGTTAGACGCTTCAGTTATGAACAACATCAAACGATATTCGAATGGTAACTTAACTGTCACTAATGAACGAAGTGCAGCATTACAGAATGCGGATATCGTTTATGCCAAATCGTGGCATGCAAACGCAATCTATTCCGATCCGGAAGAAGAAAAAAAGATTCGAAATAAATACAAAAAATGGACCCTGACAGCCAGGGAAATGGCAACCACGAGATCCGCCAGATTTATGCATTGTCTTCCTATCCGAAGAAATGTTGTGGCTGAAGATGCCGTCCTCGACGATCCCAAAGCCGTACATATACAACAGGCCGAAAACAGATTACACATCCAAAAAGCAATATTGATGAAATTATGGAACCTATCCTTGTAAAAATCGGGGGTGAGCTGGTTGAAGATCCCCAATTATTGAAACTTCTAAAAGATTGGCTGCATGAACAAAAAGAACAAAGTCAGCCGGTCGTAATCGTTCATGGTGCTGGAAAACAAGTCGATCTGCTGAGTCAACGTCTCAAAGTTGAAACGGTTAAACATCTTGGACGGCGTGTTACGAATCAGGAAACGCTCCAGATTTTCATTCAGGCCATGGCTGGATCGGTTAATAAAAAACTTGTTGCCGAACTGAGATCGTCTGGATTATCACCGGTCGGAATTACGGCTGCGGATGGAAATATCAGTACCTCCATCAAAAGAAAGCCCCTTCAAATTAACGGCGACGAAGTTGATTTCGGTTATGTTGGAGATATTCAGGACGTCGATCCAACTTTAGTAAAAGTCATGTTACAAAATAATTTCATTCCGGTAATTGGCTGTCTGACGTGGTCGGATGATGATGGATTGATGAATATTAATGCAGATACACTCGCCATGCACTTGTCGGTGGCTCTGAATTGCAACTCCTTGATACTATTAACAAAGGCAGGAGCGGTATTCGATCAGCAGCAAAAACCGATATCATCTTTAACTGCCTCTGAATTTGAAAAGGGATTACAACAGGGCTGGATCAAAGATGGTATGATCCCCAAGCTTGAAACAGGATTTCAAGCTATCTCGGGCGGAGTAACAGAAGTAACCATATGTAATCCTGATACGCTATTAAACAAAACGGGAACGAATCTATTAAATGAAGAGGAAATAAAACATGCTTAATATTGAATCTCTCCTGGTTAAAATGGTTAGTTTTCCGAGTTTGAGTGGTCAGGAGAAATTATTGGTGGACTGGATTGAGTCGTATGTATCTTCCACTCATTTACTTAAAATCGAACGCTATAAGAATAACATTGTGATGCATTTGGGGGAAAGAAAACCGTGGCTGTTACTAAATTCACACACGGATGTCGTGCCACCTTCTCCCGATCATTTGGGAGAGCCTTTTGAGCCCTATTGCGAAAATGGTAAAATCTACGGTCGGGGAACGACCGATGCCAAGGGCTGTGGATCGAGTATGCTTATGGCGTTACTGGAATTGGCTTCGGAAGGCTATAAACCAAATGGAAGGGTGAGTGTAGCATTGACCGTCTGTGAAGAAGCCGCCGGTTATAATAATGGCATGGCTTACCTCAGATCCAAAATTGATAAACCGGATGCCGCTATAGTCGGCGAACCGACATCATTAGCACCTTGTATTGCCCAAAAAGGATTGTTTATCCTGAAGCTGATCAGTAAAGGAGAATCGGGACACGCGGCAAGAGTCGAAGGGAATAATGCTATATATAATATGTCGGAATTACTTCAAAAGTTACAAAATTGCCGTTTTGAAGCTAAAAATAAGTTCTTAGGAAATGTCAAAATCACCCCTACTCAAATAATCGGTGGAACCGCCAATAATATGGCACCAGAAAAAGCCGAAGTGATCCTGGATATCCGTACGATTCCGGAAGTCCCGAATGAAGAAATTATGGAAACTATAAAAAGTGAAACCGGCGCTGAAATAGAGATTGTCTCCGATCGGTATATCGCAACAGGTACCGCTCCGAATGAACCCATCGCGCAGAGTGCACTTGCCGCCTCCACAGAACATTTCTTTGGCTCTCCTACCAGTTCCGATTGGGTATTTCTCCATGATATCCCAACGATAAAAATGGGTCCCGGTCATAGTCAGGTCTCCCATACCAGAAATGAACATATTGAAATTGATCAGTTGCACAACGGAGTAAAACTATATAAAGAGACCATTAAACATTATTTTAGCTGAACAATTAATAAGCAGGATGATCATCAAGTTTAAAACTTTCATGCACTTTATCCCTGCTAAATAAAATTTTTACGTAATTATTTTATGAAGACACTTTGGCAACAACCTAATAAACAATTCGGATCCGATTGGTTTTTCAATTTTACAGCTGCAGAAGACCGGACATATGATCATTTTTTAATTCCTTTTGATATATATTCTAATCTGGCACAAGTACTTGGTCTACATAAGATTTCGTTGCTCAAAGATTCAGAAAAAGATGAATTGCTAAAAAAATTAAGAGAAATTCATGAATTGTGGGAAAAAGGACAATTTCAATTAGATGAATCAGATGAAGATGTTCATTCTGCAATTGAAAAATATATTACAATAAAATGCGGGGATACGGGAAAAAAGATTCATGCCGGAAGGTCCCGAAATGATTTAATTTTATCAGATATTCGTCTTTACGTAAAAGTAGAACTTCGTAAAATTTTCTATCAGTGGCTGCAAATTGCTGACATTATAAAGCAGAAAGCCATCGATAATAAAGCGATCTATTTCCCTGGATATACACATACGCAACCGGCTATGCCGAACTCTGCCGATGCCTGGTTCATGGGTTATCTCGAATTATTTCTGATCTCCTTCGATGCGTTGATTGAATCGTATAACAGTTTAGACGCCAGTCCTTTAGGTTCCGCAGCCGGATTTGGTGTTCCTCATATTAAAATAGATAAAACATTTATAGCCAAAACGCTCGGTTTCAAGAAAGCACTCTATTCAGTTACCTCTGCACAACTTTTACGCGGATTAGCCGAACAAAAAATAATATCGGCGTTAGACCTGACAGCCCAGGTTTACAACCGGATGGCAGCCGATATCGTCACTTATGCTGGAATCGACAAACAATTCGTACACATCAGCGATGATCAGGTATCAGGTAGTAGCATCATGCCACAAAAACGAAATCCTGACGCCTGGGAATTAATTCGCGGTGAATCTCATGCCTATATTGCTTGGATGAATCAGTTACATGGACTAACCAATAATATGATTTCCGGATATCACCGTGATCTGCAACTGGTCAAAAAGATCATAATGGATGCCTTAAACCATATGCAGCGCCTCAGTGATGCCTTTATCCATGCATTGAGCGGTGTTTCTTTTAATAAAGAATCGTGTCAGAAAGCATTAGGAAGAGAATTATTTGCTACTCACATTGCTAATAAACTTACATTGGAAGGCATGCCATTTAGGGAAGCTTATCGAAAAGCCGGATCGTTGTATCCGGAAACCCCCGTTCCGGATAATAACTCGTTAAAAGAATCCTATCATCATGAAGGAGCTCCGGGACAGTGCGATGGACATTTCTTTGATGAGGCACTTGATGATTATGCAAAATGGCATGAAAATGAGGATCAAAAATGGAATAATATTAAGAAGGCTCTTTTGAGTAATTAAAGTTTTCAAGAATAAAATTATTGGTATTTTACGTTTGTATAAGTGCAATGTAAATCATTATTAATTTTGATATGCCTCATAAGATACAAAGACCAAATCCCGGAGATTATCCCGAATATTACGAGCAATATGTAGATTTAATTCCGGACGTGAACATTATCACCTATCTTGATCAGCAAAAAAAGGAAGTGTCTGATTTTTTTAGGGAGATGACCGATTCTCAGCTAAATTATCGATATGCTGAAGATAAATGGTCGATACGGGACATTTTAAAACACATTATTGATTCGGAACAGGTATTCGCTTATCGCGCTCTGTGTATCAGCCGAAAAGAAAAAATATCCCTCCCCGGTTTTGATCAGGATTCCTATGTTGCAAATTCAAATGCTGATACTTTATCGAAAAGTGATCTTCTAAATGAATTTTTGTTATTGCGTGCATTCAATATTCAAATGTTTCGTAATTTCGATGACAAAATGTGGAATTTAAAGGGAGTCGCCAATAACCTTGGCTTGCAGGTCCGTGCAATACCATTCATTATAGCCGGACATTTAGATCATCATCTACAAGTGATCAACTCAAAATATCTATAAGACCGGTGATTTTGAAGTTTTCCATTGGTAAAATTTGATCTTCACATAAATTCAAACTTTTGATCATGATTTAGGGTACTACATCTTGTCATTAATATAATATTTTCAATTATTTATAATTTATAAACCACTTCAGTTAATTTTTTCCTGATATTTTTTTTTAGCATTTAAATCACTTCCAGACACTTGTAAGTTCTTTCGATTGGTAGCCTATTGGGAAAAATTATGAATGTTCACGAGCTATTATCAATCATCATATCCACAAAATATTTCGATCCAACCTTTTATTTCACTAATTTGATGACAATTTGTAAATTTATTCGTCTCTAAACCAATTCAGACTACTTTTTCTCTTGACTTAGAATAAATTACTCCCTATAATACGTACGTATTATTTACTACTATACAGCTCCAAACTACGTACTAAATATTATTTATAAAAGGGTTCAAATAACACAGAAATTTTACAGAATATTATTATTACCCATACCCACACATCAGGCAACCGATTAACTGCCCACCTTTGGTTGGTCGGTTGCTTTCATTATAGATTTATGATTATATCATATATAGAATTTATAATTTGTGGCAATACCAAAGTACTTTCCCGATAATAACAAAGTCCCTTACATTATTATCAACTATAAAAGAGGAGTAGGCCTTATTATCACATGTAATCTGAATTCTATCCCCTGGTATAGCTTGTAAGCGCCTGCAGCTTAATAAATTATTAACTTTAATGACATAGACCCCAACGTCATTTGGTTTTTTGAAAGAGGTGTTGACAACAACATGATCTTTATCTTCTAAAAGAGGCGACATCGAATCACCCATATTTATATAGCTAAACAAATCCTCGGGATTTGATTTTAGTTTGTGGGTTATAAAGTCGACTGGAAGAATGATTTTGTTATGTATATCCTCATACTCTATTTTTTCACTAATCTTATTTCCATTTTTTTTATCTTTCTCAAATAATGGAGGAATTATATAATAATTTTGGGGAATTTGCTGATTTATATCATAGTAATCATTTTGATTTAATGTGCTCTTATCATCAATGGAATAGAAAAGCCAGTTTAAATCAATTTTTTTACATTTATTAAGTATTAAATCATAATTCAAACTATTACGAGACCGCCATGCAGATACTGTACTCGCTTTAACATCGAGAAACTCAGCTAATTTTTTATCACTTTTAAGGTGATATGTTTCCTTTACCCTGTCTAAAATAACCCCACTTTTCTGCAATTTCATCATTATAGGTATATTATTATAATCACTTATTTATTTACTTGATAATTAACCCCAGATTTAGACTTAAATCATTGGTAGACATTTGCATTTTGTCATTTAAATGCATAACATCAATACGTGAATTTATTTAAGTATTATCACGTATAAATATTAAACATTTATTGCCACCCATAAAGCAATAATGTTACTTTATATATTTCATATGATAAAACACACTTAAAATCAGTCGGCTTGCCCTCTTCTTAGTGGCAAGTATGATTGTACCACACACATACTAACCGGTTATTGCCCAAAAGCTTTAACCGGTTTTTATTTGTTACATGCCTCGTAATCTATTCATTTGTAGACTTTTACACAAATCTTTATAAAAACTGAATAAATTTATTATTAGAATTTTACAGACAGGCAAACATACTGTTGTAATATCATTAATACGTTGTTTGTCCATATGCAAAATTATTTAGCTATATTTTCATTCTCACAGAATTCTAAGGTTTACTCTTTATAAAAGCTACGTTAAATTGTGGCGATTCATTTATAAGTAATAGGCCAATCAATTCGGCGGCGTAATCTTATAATAGAAGAATTTATATCGGGATTTTGTTCAATATCAAAGCCTGAGCACTTTCGGGACAGATATTGAGCCAAAGAGCGGTTTGACATAGCCTTATAATAATTATTCATTTATAATCATTCGGCATTACTGGCTTAATCTCATTTGATGAACCATTTATTTATTGCCAGGATTATACGATTAAATTTAAAATTTTAAATGGGTACCAAGATGCTTGCACCATTATTAACACCGGAAATATCTGAGCTCATTAAAAATAAAGACTGGAAAACGCTTAAAAATATTCTATCAGGTTGGCCCGCTCCGGATGTATCAGACGTTCTTCAGAGTCTGGATGATAAAGATATGCTGCTTCTATATCGCTTTTTACCAATAGAACAGGCCTCTGAAGTATTTGCTGAATTGGAACCTCAATATCAGGAACTGATATTGAATACGCTCAATGATGATCGTCTGAAGGAAATTTTTATGGAGCTTTCTGTCGACGACCGTACAGAGTTGATGGAAGAATTACCTGGCGAATTGACACAAAAAATCCTCAACCTGTTTACCAATACCGAGCGTAGTGAACTGATGGCTTACCTCGGATATCCGGAATACAGTGTTGGCCGATTGGTCACTCCCGATTATGTTGCCGTAAAATCAGACTGGAATGTCGAACGGGCCATCCGTCATATTCGAAAACGTGGTCGCGATGCGGAGACAATAAATGTTGTTTATATTGTCGACACCCGCTGGAAATTGCTCGATGATATTCCGATCAGACGTTTCATACTTGCTGATCCGTCTGAAGACGTTGAAAATTTAATGGATGGTCATTATATCTCGATTTCTGCCACCGAAGATCAGGAACAATCGTATAATCTGATGAAAAGATACGATTTAAATATCTTACCAGTTGTCGATTCTACCAATACTCTAATTGGGATTGTTACAATTGATGACATCATTGATGTTATGGAAGAAGAAGTCACGGAAGACTTCCAAAAATCATCAGCTATAAGTCCCTTTGAAACAAGTTATATTGCAACCTCCCCTTTTACACTTTATAAGAAAAGGGTGGGATGGCTGTTGATATTACTTCTCGCCGATTTTTTGTCATCAAGCGTTATTGCACATTTTCAGGGAGCACTACAAGCGGTCATTGCTCTAACCTTTTTCATTCCGGTCCTGATTGACAGCGGTGGAAATACTTCGTCTCAGTCTTCTACCCTCATCATTCGGGCTATTGCTATTGGTGAACTTTCGTTGCGGAAATGGTTTAGTGTGTTAAAGAGAGAGATCGTTACCGGACTCCTTCTCGGTTTCACTCTTGGCACCGTGCTTTATGCAAGAAGCTTCTTCTGGAAAGGTGGTCCACAGGTGGGTTTAGTCGTTGGTATTGCCATGCTTTGTATTATTTTATGGGCAAATATTCTTGGTAGTCTGTTACCAATCGTGTTAACTAAATTAAAACTGGACCCGGCGGTAATCAGCAGTCCACTGCTAACAACAGTAGTCGATTCCACAGGTCTGATCATCTATTTTACCGTTGCGGATGCTTTATTGCATATTCATTAGCAATTAAAGCTTTTCAAAACGTTATATCTATAACCAGGGATTCTGTTCAATATCAAAGCCTGAGCGACTTCGGAACCGCAGTCCCGAAAAAGCATCGGGATAAATATTGGGTAAAATAATGGTTTTGCATAACCTTTTGGTAATAGGTTATTTACAAGATTCTTTCTTAACGTATAATTTGTTTCTTGTAAGCTGTCTCAAAAAGTTATCGTTTACAGAATACATATTCTACACTATAACCAGGCGATTTGATTTCGATCGAACCGTTATTGATACGGGAGGATAACGCTCTGATATGTTTCATTTCCTTAATTGGTCCACCGGTTGCATAATCAGGTGCGACTCCATTTATAAATACTTTTTGGGAAAATGGCGCATTATCTTTACCTCCGGTTAGTCGGTACATATAATATCGTTTCCCTGTATTTTCACGATTGAGTTTAATACGTATCCCTTTCGATCCGGGTGATTTATTTATGATAACCATGCCGGTTCCTCCATTGTGAAATCGTGAGGCATAAGCTACAATATTTGTATCCGATGCGGCTGAACGAACCATATGATCACCGAAATATTTCTGAAAATAGTACATGTAAAAATAGACAGGACGAGGATTCCATTTGGGAACGCCGGGTTCGTCTCCCTTATTGAACATTCCCATATCGTTTCCGTGGTTATATCCATTTGCCAGATCCCAGCGGCAGGCTAAGCCATATTTGTTTTTTATCAACGAGCCCAATACCAACGCAGCATGTATTCCACTGATGTAAGAACAATCCTGCTTGGAACCCGTTGCAAATATATTCCATTCCGTCAAAGCGACTGGTTTCTGTTGAATACCTAAATTCCGGCTCATTTTCTTCATATAATTCATCATTTTAGTGGACTCTTTTTGAGCGGAGTTTAAAATGATGGAAGGCGGGGAATCTTGGTTATAAGGTGTGTAATAGCTATGTATGATGAAGAAATCAGCCTCATTTCCTGCCGTTTTGAAAAATTTACGATTCCAGTCACTCATGACCGGACGTTTTTTGGGAAGTTCTTCCAGCACCGCTCCTATTTTAATAGTTGTCCCTATTTGACGAGCTGCTACACGCATCGAATCAGCAAAAACTTTGAAGTGTTTTCCATATAACGCACCATTTGTGATTCTGGGTTGTCCATCCCGATTTTTGGTTGTATCGATAACGTAACCAGCCTCCCACGGACCGTAATCTTCATTGCCAATTTCCCAAAATTTGGTTCTTCCATTATCATAACGGACCCACTCTGCTGCCAGGTGAGCCGCTGTTTGCACTGGATGCGGGCCGGTTCCAAAACGGGCATATCCATTATTCACACAAATTATTCCAGTACTACCGGTCATTTTCAACATCTGATAATAGTGATCGACCGACATTGTATGTGGATTATTATTCATTCCATACCAAAAACGGGATTTTTTAATCTTTCGCTTATCACCATATAAAATGGTATCGGGGACATCAGACGGCTTCTCACCCGGTTTGGCATTCCAAAAGTACAAATTACTGAGATTACCACCGGGAAATCGTATCACTTTAGGCGATAATTGCTTGATATAGCGAATCAATTCCGGCTGATTCACCATCTGTGACATGTATACATTAGAATTATTCCCATAAATATATTTTGATACAGTTGCAATGGTATCTCCAAAATCAACATGGATCGTTACATCAGTGGGTCGATCTATTCTGGAAATTTTTCTGTAAGATGGAACAACTAGCGTTTTGGAATGGGTATTGGACAAAAAGAAACCCTGGGTATTTTGACAGTATGCAGGAATTGTGACAAAAAACACGACTATGAATAAGAAAATAAATTTCAAATGCTTCATCAGTAAAATGAATAATGAGTAATTAACGTGAATTCGAGATAAGATACTTTGATCAAAGGGTTTAAATACATAAAAATTTATTTCTCATGAATCGTTATGTTACTTTTCAGCGATGATCCCGAAAGTTTTCGGGACACAACAAAATTTCTTGGTGAATAATCCGGGTTAACACTCATTTTTCTAAGGCCGGAACAATCCAAGGATTCACTTATAATTTTAGATTGCTCTGAAAAAAATTATATCGAATTCATGTTATTTAACTATCAAATGTTAATCAATATTTATAGAAGGCTTACTCTACTAAGAATAACTACCCAATATTGATTACTTTAATAAGGTGAAGCTAATGCGCTCAGCCTCACCCTTTTAAAATTATAGTTGAATCCCCCCTAAACCCCTGCAATCCTTCTTTTGTATTCGTTTAATGCCACGTCCAATCGTTTATGAGCGGTTGTATCTCCCGGGACATTATGTGACGGATGTATATAAAGCTTCACACCCCGATCGGCCAGTATTTCCGCGACGGTCGTGATGATCATCCAAACCACAGATGTAAAGGCCATCGTCGATACCGGACCGATTTTATCCTGATGATTCTTTAAGTCGACCGAAGCGTCTACAGCTGGAGCGCATGTATCCACGACGACATCAGCGATCTCAAACAAACTTTTACCCGAAGAATGCCGGCTCTCTTTATCTTTGAAACCTTCTCTGGATCCACAAACCACTACTTTTAGCCCTAACTCTTTGGCAGTCAATGCCACGTCAATATTAACGCTGTTTATTCCGGAATGGGAAAAAATCCACATGGTATCTTTTTCATCAAAATTATAGCTTTTCATAATTTCCTTCCCGAACCCCTCGGCACGCTCAAGAAATAGGAATTGATGGATTCCCATCTCCCCATGAATATGCGTGAAAAACGACAATGGAAGTTCTATGATCGGATGAAACCCTACAAATCCTCCGATACGCGGATACATTTCTTCAACCGGAATGGTGGCGTGCCCACATCCGAAAGTATGCACCCAATGCTCTTTTTCGATGGTATCCGCCATAATGGTCGCCGCTTCTTTAATATTATCCATTTGTGTGGCCTCTATTTTATCCATCACCCCGCGTACATTATTTAACCAATTATTTGCTAACATAATCCTTACTTATTTATGTGTTAATACTTTTCTTTACTTGTTGATTAGTTCGATGCGAAATCATCCATAGAATCAAACTCATGACGATCAGGCTGACCGGAATAATGATAAATGAAATGCGTAATCCGTACGCATCACCCAAAACGCCTGCCAGCCATGGATAGATCATCCCTCCAATCAGTGCCATAACCAAAACTATACTGAATGCCGTGCCGGATAATTGCGAAAACAGATCACCGACAAAACCAAGTATCATGGGATAAACCGCGGCAAATCCGGCACCTATGATAAATATTCCGATTGCCGCCGGTACGACACTTCTGCTAAACAGCAACAGGATCGATCCGGCAAATGCCAGTGATATGAAAGTATATAAGATTCTGTACGGCCGATTATTCTTCAGAATAGTTCCCAACAATATCCTGGCACTCATCATCCCAATCCAAAACAGCGATTGAAAATATACGGCGGTATTCGCGCTCATAGACAATTCTTCATTGAAAAAAGTCGTCGTCCATCCACCTGCCGTCGTTTCCATTCCACTTTCCAAAAAGAGAATCACTCCAAAAAGAATCAGAGTTGCTTCTTTTAATAAACCAGTCCCTTCTTTTATGGGGAATCCCTGTTTTTGTTTAGCCTCGGGAAAGTTGATGAACAGGAAAAAAAGTAATGGAACCAAAACGAAAACACCCACACCGGCAATGATCGATCTGTAGGTAAAATGATCCAGTAATAATCCAAGTATCAAGGGAATACTGAAAGCTCCGATACCGAAAAACACGCCAAGCAGCGCCAATCCGGCACTTCGCCCTTCTTCGCTGATATCTGAGACCAGCGCGTTAGTTCCTCCATTAATAATTCCCCCTCCGAATCCGAATACAAATATGGCAAGTTTTAATAAGCTTAATGATTTAGAAAAAGCAACTCCTTCCAGTCCGATCAATACCAAAACAGAACAGAATATCAACAGTCCTTTATATCCATACCGGTCGACCAGCGGACCAAATATTAGTGATCCCACTAAGATTCCCAGGCTCATCAAAGTAACCAGCGCTCCGGCGTTTGCTTTATCGATACCAAAATCCGCCATGATCTTTGGAAGTATCGGTCCCAATGTCGTCATTGTGATTCCAAAAAGCAGCATCCCGAGACAAGATGCCCAAAAAACAAGTCTTCGATTATACATAGGTAATCACTCTTTATTTAACCCGAATTATTCACGTATTGATTAAGAAATATTACATATCATATTGTAAATAAAAGAACATATAAAAAATAACTCATTCCTCATTTTTGAGAATGCTAATAAAAGGCTGCGAAATTTTGTCGTGCTCTGCGTTGAAGATTAAAATGCTTAATCAACGTACTCTTGTACAATTCATGCACATTTTTATCTTCGCCTTGATCACAACAAAATTTCTTGGTGAATAAACCGGGTTAACCTGAATTCGATATAATATTAGTCTTATAAAAGCATGCTATGTTAACCCGAATTATTCACGGTAATAATAAAAATAGCATGATGTATAATATTGGATATTAATAGTTTATGTAAATTTAAATGATCTTCAATTTTAAGGTCGCTAAAAAAGCTGCGAAAGTTGCCAATCTCGTTAGTTGATCAATTTTTTACCAACAACCAACAACCAACAACCAACCACAAACCACAAACCACTATCATTATCAGTTCCAACACACTATCAAATGGGAAAATTAGCCTCCTATTTATTTTTTTCTCACCTCGAACTTACATTATTTAAAGCTGATAAAGCTAATTTACCGGTTCCATATAAACCGGCATTCCCTTTCAAGGAAGTCACGTCGATGGATACTTTTTTGAAGCTGACCGGTTGGGCCCATTTTCCTGCCTCCTGGCGAATATAATGAATTAATTTTGAAGCCGGGCCGAATACTCCGCCGCCAAAGATTATTTTTTGGGGATCGAACAGACTAACCAGATTTGCAGCGGCCATTCCCCATAATTCTACAGCATTGTTGATTACACGATTGGCCATGCGATCTCCCTGTTCATAGGCTGCGAATACTTCTTTCGAAGATAAATTATCAGGATCTATTTCCCTTAACATGCCATTATATTTCTGATCCATTTTAAGATATTCGTGTACGATTCTTACGATTCCCGAACCTGAAGCCTGATATTCGAAACAACCGTAATCGTTATATCCTTTCTTGTAGGGACGGTCGAGTGCGAGCCAACCAATGGCGCCGGATATATCATGACCTCCTCTCAAAATTTCATTATTAACCATGATTCCGGCACCTATTCCGGTTCCTACTGCAACAAAAATAACATCGCTGAGTCCCCGAGCCGATCCTTGCCAAACTTCCCCCAGGATATAACAAGCTCTGTCACTGTCTATCAGCACCGGAATATGATCTTTCGTCTTTTCTTTTAGTTCTTGCAATAACGGATACGACTCCCAACCCGGAATATTCGGAGCCCAAACCATTCCGCTATCCCTATAATAGATACCGGGAACCGACACACCTATGGATTCAATATTGTTTTCGAATTCATTGAGTAATACAGAAAGCCGCTCTCCCATTAACGAGCCGACCTCTTTACCGGTGCGACCATTCAACATATGAATATCATGACGAATAATCTCTCCATCTGAAGAGAAAAGCGCTTCTGAGAGTTTGGTTCCCCCAAGATCAAAACCTATGATCATGAATAATTCCTCCACGTAATATTTGTGATCATCAACGTATTTAAAATGAACCGTTGAGTTGATATGATGTATACTAACCCGAATTATTCACGTTAATGATAAAAATGACACGTATAACACTGCATATTAACAATTTATGTAACTTAAAGCGATCCCCAATTTTGAGGACGTAAAAAAAAGCTGCGAAATTTACTCGTGACCTGCATTGAATAAGTATTTTTACCTTCGCCCTGGTCACGACACAATTTCTTGGTGAATAATCCGGGCTAAGGCAATTGAATTTGATTTATAGTTTTTTCACAGACTCCACGGTTTATTGTCCGAAATCTTAACTGATTCACGTATTCCCAACTCAAGATAATATTATACATGCGAGAACAGGATCATCATTAAAAGTCTCACATATTCATCAAAATAATGGAGTTTAAATGACCAATAATTCATTATATAAGTAGCTAGTATTTTATAATTTAGCTTATTTCAATGCGAGAAGACTATACAAACCGTTCTTTTGCTCAATATCTGCATTTTCGTGACACCGAAATCCTCACATATGGCTAATATGCTGCGGTTCCGAAGTCGCTCAAGCTTTGATCTTGAACAAAAACCCTGATTTTACAAGGTCTTCTGCTATACAAAATGTTTTTTTATTTAGACTTTATATGGCTACACAACTCAACTATTTTTTAAACTATTCGTCCTATCTGGAGGGAGTACCATGAGAAAATTTACGATCATTTCTATCTTGCTGATGACTTTTTTATCCATAACTTTTAATCTTAAAGCCCAAATCACCATAACCCAATCGGATGTGCAGAATTTGATAGGTCAGACTTTTCAAGTTAAAACATTCGCATCCGATTCGGCAAAGGACTTTACGTCATTAGCTGCGCAAACCGGAGCCAACCAAACCTTTGACTTCACAGGTATCGCGTCATTTGATCAGGCTTATAATGGAAGCATTCAGTACATAAGTTTACCCGCTGATATCCCCGGCTCTACGTTACCAAATTTTCAAAATGCCAATTTTGCCATTAAAATTAACTTAACGAGTACAGGACAGGTCACCGATTCCACAGCATGGGTATATCAAAAGGTTACTAAAGATAGTCTGAATCTCGCCGGCATTGTTTTCGTTACGCAAAGTGATTTCAATAATGATGGAATATCGCCTGATACCGTTACTTTCAGCTATAATCCATGTTTAACCGAAGCAGAACTTCCACTGACCTATCAATCGGCATGGAAAGATACCGCTAAATATTCTACTATAATTTCAGGTACTATATTTTCACAAACAGTTCAGACTGATGTTGTGGTCGACGGATATGGTATGCTGAAAACACCAAGTGGCAGTACAGAATGTCTGCGTTTAAAACGAACAACTGTTATAATTACTAATATCGGCGGTAATTCCTCATCAGCTACAACCGGATCAATAGATTTTATCACAAAATCAGGATCTGCAGTAGCAGCATCAATCGCATTAGATGGAAATGGAAATCCCCTATCTGCTCAATACACCGAACTTTCGTCCAGTACTCCTATTGAGGCGCCACCCAAAGTCGTGGATAATTATCGCCTTAATCAAAACTATCCCAATCCATTTAACCCAACTACAGTTATAAGCTATACGCTTAATCAAGCGGGACCGGTTACCTTGCAGGTTTATAACGCACTCGGACAAAAAATAGCAACCCTTGTAAATGGTACACAATCCGCTGGTTCACATCGAATAACTTTCATTGCCAAAGGACTAAACAGCGGTGTTTACTTTTATAAATTAAAAAGTGGCAGTTTCACACAAATCAAGAAAATGATGCTTATCAAATAATCTTTTTTATCAATTTTTAATTAAACGGACCAGTTCTCACTTGTCCGTTTTTTATTTTGTTTATCCTGAGATGTATAACTTCTTTCGAGCTCTTCTTATAATAAGCTTAAATACCTGTTATTCAATATTTTTCCCCGATTCTATGGTATCGGATAAATGGATAATGCCCTCGTTCGAATCGTATTCATATAATTCGGCAAATCTCCCCCAATCGATCGCGGTTGCAAATTGACGTTCGGCCTGCCTTTTGGGATAATGTTCATCGAGGATATCTAAAAAGAAATCGGCCCAGGTCTTACCATTTCTCTTCTCTTTCAGCGTTTGATATATTGAGTTGACAATCGGAGCATGCTGAAGGACCTGCTCTCTGAAAATGATTTTGCTTGATAAAATATCAGCTTCCGCAAACCGGCTTCCAATGGAAGTTACGCTAACATCTCCCTGAGCCACTTTGGCAAAACCAAGTAAGGACGCGGCGTCGAGAATCGGCAATAAATCGTCCACTTCCAACAATAATCTTTGCGCAAGCTGCGGAATATCGGCTCGCCCGCCCTGTTCAATCAACAATTCCAGCAGACCACTAATACTTCCTACCCGGGCGAGTGGCAAGGGCTGACTATAGGAAGAAACGAATTTCTTCTCTCCAAACTTTTCCGGAACAAACTCTTTTTCTTTTTGGGACATATCGATCTCGGGATTCGTCATAATCGTGTAGATATAATCCACCATCGCTTTGAAACGCGGACTGTTCCGGTTATGTGGTCTTTTTAAATCGATATTTACGACTCCGCGAACATGCCCCGGATTGGCACCAAGTATAATGACACGATCCGCCAGCATGACCGCTTCTTCAATATTATGTGTAACAATCAAAATACTTTGCGCCGGAAAAGAATCCACTTCCCACAAATCATCTATCTCACCACGCAAATTCTCGGCAGTTAGCACATCAAGAGCACTGAATGGTTCATCCAGGAACATAACTTTGGGATTGATCACAAATGCCCTTGCAAAACCGACCCTCTGTTTCATTCCCCCGGATAGTTCTTTTGGATACGCACTTTCGAAGCTGTCCAGACCAACCATATCGATTGCTTTAATGGCTCGTTCTCTGCGCTCATCATTGCCAACACCTCTGGCTAATAGTCCCAATTCCACATTTTCCAGAACGGTGAGCCACGGCAGTAACGCAAAATTCTGAAAGACCATGGCGACATCCGGATTGGGACCGTTCAATGTTTTCCCACTATTAATAACCACTCCCTCAGTAACCGGTATTAACCCGGCGAGAATACGCAATAATGTGCTTTTTCCACTCCCGCTTCTGCCGAGTAAAGCGACAACTTCATCAGAATAGACCGACACATTAACTCCATCGAGCACTTTGAAAACACCAGTACCGGAGGGCATTTTAAATGATTTTTTGATACCTCGCGCAATAATCAGCTCATCTTTATGGGGATTAGTCAATTGCATAGTTTTTTAATTAATCGAGACGAAATTTTGTTTCAGAAAGTTTATACAGACGTCGCCAAAAAATTTGATTCAATCCAACTACAAATATACTCATCATTCCAACCCCAAGTGCAATTTTAGGCCATGCTCCCGTCAAGGTTGCCTGTGCAATATAGGCACCCAAACCAGTCGCAACGAGACGAGAATGTCCCCAATTAACAACTTCTGCAATAATACTGGCATTCCATGCCCCGCCTGCTGCCGTAATTCCTCCGGTGACCCACGACGAAAAAATACCCGGAATGATCAGACTTTTCCATAATTTCCATCCTCTGATTCCCAGGTTTGATGCCATTTCGCGCAGTTCGGTTGGAATACTCATCGCTCCGGCAATCGTATTAAATAGGATATACCACTGCGCCCCAAGTGCCATTAATAAAATACCACCCCAATTTATGCTGATCCCTTCCTTAATGAAAAATAATGTAGCAAATGGGAATAAGAAGTTTGCGGGAAAAGAAGCCAGAAACTGAACGACCGGTTGTAAAATACGTGCCAGTTTAGGATGAAATCCAATAGCAACCCCAATCGGAGTCCATATTATCGTGGCAAAAATGAGTAAAACGATGACCCTTCCGAAGGTTACAAATCCCAGATAAATCGTTTTACCGACTTCAGCAAGTCCAACGCTCTCTAAAATAAAACGAATAAGGATCACGAGAGCTACACCAATTACCACAAACATAATGCTATTGAATAACCAGTCTTTTTTCTGCTTGGGACGATCATTTTCCTTATAAACAGGGTCAAACCTGGGAAATAACCTGTTAATAAACCGATCAATGACCGTGGCAATTTTACCTGCGAGACGGGATATTTTGGAAGCTTGCAACAAATTAAAAACCCACGAATTGGGAACATCGGCCGAGGCGCTTTGCTCAAGGCGGAATTTATCACTCCAGGCAATCAGAGGTCTCCAGAATAATTGGTCGACTATAACAATAACGATGGCCATGGTCAATAATGCATAAGCGAGTGCATGCATATTCTGATTTTTGACAGCTATCGCCAAATACGATCCGATTCCCGGTAAGACGTATGTGTGATTGAGCACACTTATTGCTTCACTGGCCGTAACGAAAAACCATCCTCCGCCAAAACTCATCATCGCATTCCATACCAATCCGATGATCGAATAAGGCAATTCCAGCCGGGTAAAACGCTGCCAGCGAGTCAGGCGGTAAAGTGTAGACGCTTCAACCAGTTCATTGGGCAGCGTTTTTAAGGAATGATAAAAGAAGAACGTCATATTCCACACCTGGCTGGTAAAAATGGCAAATATGGAAGCTGCTTCCAAACCTATCAGACTACCCGAAAATAAAGCTATGAATCCGGTTACCGTGATGGATAAAAAACCAAGAACGGGCACCGATTGTAAAATGTCGAGAAGCGGGATGAGGATTTTCTCCGCTCGCCTGTTATGTGCGGCGATATAGCCATAGACCATCGTAAACAGAAACGAGAAACCCAATGCAATGAACATTCTCAGGGTAGACCGGGCCGCATAATAAGGAAGATTACGTGGGTTCAGGCTAATTGAGATGTGTGTTTTACTTGGTTGAAATGGTACAAAAGCCCCTGCTCCGACTTTTGCGACAACGACCAATAGAACAAATACACCGAGGATAACTGCGATATCCGCCAGACTGAACGGTAATTTTCGTAAAGTGTCTTTATTTATAAATACTCGCAAAAGTCCACTTCCTTATATCTCAACGTTTATATCATTATATGATTTCCTTTGAAATCCCGTTCAATATAAAAAAAGACCTTATTATTTAATAATAGAAGGCTTTGCAAAACCAGGTATTTTGTTCAATATCAAAGCCTGAACGACTTCGGAACCGCAGCATCCCGAATGCTTTCGGGATTCGAGGATTTCGAAGTCGCGAAAATGCAGATATTGGGCAAAAGAACGGTTTTGCATAGGCTTCTAATAATGAAATATTTCGCTCTTGGAGGCTGTCGGACTTAAGAAATCATAACAGAAATTTGTCAGTTTTAGACTGATTTCGGGGTCTTTTGAGGCGAATAGTGGTTCTATTTAACGAAAAAGAGCGCGGAATATGGCCAAATCTGAATTTGCAGTAGATTCCTTAAAATCCGACAGACTCCTTTAAACGGTAAAATTCACAAACGACACTCTTGACGTCGTTGATCATAAAATTACTGGGATTGTTCAATAAAGTGTATCAAGGTTAAGACGGTCAGGAAACATCAGTACCAATTGGGCTTTAACCCGGATTATTTACGTAACCCATAAGAAGTAATATATATCATATTGTAAATAAAGTAACTTAACGTGAGGTTTGGATAAGAATCGCAGAGTTTTAATCCTTATAATGAGAATTCGACCTGAGAAAATATAAAATATCTTGACGAGGACGACTGACCACCGACGACCGAGAGCCATTTTGATGCCTTTAAATGCGTCCGATTTAAGGATGTGGATTGCTTTTCTTGGAAAAAGTTGGGATAGCATAGAAGGTTGGTATCAGGTGGCAATGATGAATAACTCAAAAGATAATGAAAACAGCAACTATGGGGCACAAGCTCATTAAATAGCTATTATCTTAATTCTTGATTGATTATCTAATTTTGAACTCAGACTGATTATACGGTTTTTCAGAATAAATAATGTTTAATTAATATCATAGCGTTTCTCTGTCGTCTGTGGTCCGTTGTCGATGATACAAAACAATCTAATTTAACAGTTTTTATAAGAGGCCTATGGAAAACCGTTCTTTTGCATAGCCTTCTATAAATTAGTTTAACTATAAGCTTAAGCGAACCTCACGTTAACGTATAAAAAATGAACCGCTCCTCAATTTTGAAAATGCTAAAAAAGTTGCGAAATTTGGCCGTGTTCTGCGTTGAATAAGTATTTTTATCTTCGCCTTAGTCACAACAAAATTTCTTGGTGAATAATCCGGATCAGTTGTTTTCCATCGGAACATAGGTATGTTAGTCCAATTAGAGGATAATCATATAGTTGGATCTTCCGGATGTGTTTTCAATTCAATTTGTTCAGAGAGTTCACCGGTTAATAGCTTCAAATCCCAATCGAGTTTTTCAATTTGCGGATGTTGCCGCACGGGACAACCTTCCATACTGCATATATGACAGCATTCCGGCATACAAGGCTCGGTATGTACAATCACTTCAACCGGTTCGGTGAAAGCCTGTTCCAAAATATCATGTATCTGATGCTCCGCTAAATGGACATCTTTAAGTGACCAATAATAAGGCATTATGAGATGCAGGTCGAGAAATAAATCCGGACCACTATACCAGGCTCTGAGTCTGTGTGGAGCTATCCATTCCGACTGTCTATTGTTTTCCAGTAGCTTACTGACTTTATTGAGTGTTTTAGGATCGGCGGAATCCATTAAACGATCTGTGGATTCTTTAATCAATCCATAAGAATGCCACGTTATTTGCAAACCGATAACTCCGGCCGTAATAGGGTCGAGCCACCATAATCCTGTAATTTTCACTAACAGCAGTCCGATGATAACCCCAAAACTCGTGTAGGCATCACTGAGCACATGATAACCACTCCCCGTCAAAGTAGCTGACTTGGTAATATCTCCTTTTTTAATCAAATACCAACCCAGTAAACCATTCACAATTCCAGCGATGGTAATTAATATTAAGCCAAGGGTTAATTTTACTACTTCTGGCTTCAATAACAGACTTTCAATGGCTTTATAAATGATGATTATACCGGCAATACCAATCAGAAGTCCCTCAAATCCGGAAGAGAAAAACTCAATTTTGCCATGGCCATAGGGATGATTTTCATCGGCAGGGCGAGCGCTCACATGAATGGCGAATAATGCCGTTAAAGCTGTTACAACATTGACAATCGATTCAAGTGCATCGGAAAGTATGGCTGTCGAATTTGTTAAATAGTAACCCAGAAATTTTATTATGAGTAATACTATCCCAACTATAAGCGTCAAACGTCCGGCAAAAAGGCGTCCTTTTCTATCCAGACCATGTGATTTTGTATCGTAACTTTCCATTAACTGCTTCGACAAATGAGTAGAATATTAATCCACGTTCAGGTGCGTAATTTACGGGTTATTTTAGAATACTTCATATCCTGCATATCATTCCATAAAATTTTGTTAATTTCTAAAATTTGGGTGTTAACATATCATGGTTATATCTAAGAAGGTTTTCAAAACCGTTCTTTTACCCGATCTCTGTATTTTCGCGACTACAAAATCCTCAAATATTAATATGCCGCGGTTTCGAAGTCTCTCGGGCTTTGATATTTAACAAAAGCCCTGGTTTTACATAGCCTTCTCTAATTTAATCTGAGTTCAAGTTATCCCGTATTATTCACCAAGAAATTTTATCGAATTCACTTTTCTTTCCAAAAGGAATATTGCAGTATTTTTTCGATAAACCTAATATTTATAATGTGATAATAAAAAAAAGGATTACCGGTCCTCCACTGCCGATAATCCTTTTTGATAGAATGGTTAGATTAGCTTTATACCACTTTATCTATCCATTTTTGTAATAATTCGTTTTCCTTTTTAATCGCTTCCGAATTGATCAATCCACGCATCAGTGCCAACGTAACAGAACGTGTTCTTGGACTAAACATATAGCCCCATTCTTCTGTGGATAGCTGTTCATCGGTCACACCCAATTTTTTAAATAACGATGATAACCTATTTTGCACTCCCCTTCTTGTTATGAAACGACGATTAGCAATCGCATTATCCGATAAACCCAATGTTAAATCAACCAAGGTCTCGTACTCCACGTCGGTCAAACCTGTGTTTTTATCGAACGTTGTAACTTTCAATTTTCTGATTTTTGGATCAATCCAACACTGATCATACTCAAGTATATACTGAATGGCATTCAAAATTTGATCGTCAAGAGCCGTTTTTATGATGAACCCATAGATAGCATCTTCCGGAACAATAGAAAAAAGTTTTCGAACATAAAGTTCATCTGCAAACTGACTCCAAAATAGAATACGTTGATTATTATTTTGACTCCATACTTCTCGTGCAACATCAATACCGTTACTGCTGTCAGATAATTGCAAATCGAAAATACATAAATCGGGATCTTTTCTTTCCAGTTGATTGAGGGCTTCCTTACTTGTAGCAACATCAATAATATCACCCGTACTATCCATCGATCCCTGCATCAAATCCTTAAGATATTGACGGTGCAGGATATCATCATCAAGTATGAGTATCGTTTTATTTTTTAAAAAAGACATATTGTCTATATAAATATCATTTATGTATTGCTCCTTAATCACAATTCAACAGTCCTCAATATATTTACTTTACAACAAATCAACAGAAAAAAATAGACCTTCTCTGGTATGCGGCCAAAGAAGGTCATAAAAGAATGCTCAATTTAGAGGTTCCCCCTGGACCTCTAAACTACGTCATCTCTTGATCATCTCTTGTTCCTCGTAGGAATAAAAGAAAGTGGATTAAACATCTTGATCACTAATCATGATCTGTGATAAACTTCGCTAAATTTATATCCCATAAATAGGTACAAATTCACTAAAATGAATAAATAGTTTACACATATCGATAGTGTTAATTTACACAGTGTCGATTTTTTTTAATTAAAACCTTAATTAAATACTTATTGTAAAGTATTATTTAATATTATCCTACTAAAATAGTCATACGAATTAATGACTTGGGTGGCTGTCGGACTTAGGTTATAAAAACGAAAACTTGTTAATTTGAGACCGGTTTCGGGGTCTTCGGAGGCGAATAGTGGTTCTATTTAACGAAAAAGAGCGCGGATTATGGCCAAATCTAACGAATTTGCAGTAGATTTATTCAAGTCCGACTGACTCCTGGTATCATACACTTAATTTTTGTACGATGTGTATGCCATCCCTCACGGTCAGTAAAATATTTTGTACCCGTGCATCTTTAGCAATTTTTTTGTTTAACTGATCGATGGCTTTGGCTTTATGATCGGTAGGTTGTAATACGGTGCCACTCCATAATGCATTATCAACTATCAAAATACCGCCTACTTTTAATTTTGGCATAATCAGCTCGTAATATTCCGGATAATTTCCTTTATCCGCATCCATAAAAACCAAATCAAACACTTCATGTAATTTCGGGATGGTTTCTAAGGCGGGACCCATCTTAATCGTGATTTTTCCCCCATGTGGACTTTTAGTAAAAAATTCTTCCGCTATTTTACGATACCGGTCATTTGTATCACACGTTATGATTCGACCATCATCCGGCAGTGCTTCTGCCATACTTAAAGCAGAGTATCCCGTAAACATCCCGATTTCGAGTATTTTTTTGGCATGACTTAAACGAATCAGCATTTGTAATAAACGTCCTTCTACCCTCCCACTCAGCATCTGGGAATATTCCAATCGTTCGTTGGTAGCTTTAACCACATTTTTCAATAATTCTGATTCCTGAGTGGTGTGATCATACGCGTATTGTTCAATATCTTTGTTAACCAATTCCATAACTTCCTTTTTTTAGTCTTATTTTAAAAACCAATATGCCGAGAATTCTGGCTTTATAATCATTGTCGAGTAAAATCAATAAAACTTGTTAAAATCTGATCATCATACAACCGACTTCATTCCATCCGCTGAAAATAGAGCTTTTAGCAGAATTTTCGGCTTTTATGTCAAATGGTTATTTAAAGTTCGATTTAAAAATGTCTGGATTCAACAAGAGTATCAACCGGCATCCGATTCCCAAACCGTCTATTTTATTAACCATACAACCTGGTGGGACGGCATCATTCCGCTACTTTTAAACGAATATATTTTTCATCAAAAGGCCCGGGCAATGATGGAAGATAAGCAATTACGAAAATATCCTTTTTTTAAATATATCGGTGCTTTTTCAGTAAATAAAACCGATCCCCTTAAAGCAATAGCTTCATTACGGTACGCTATGAATTCGCTTCAAGAAAAAAATACCAGCCTTTTCATTTATCCGGAAGGTAAGTTGATCCCTGAATATGTCAATCATTTGACATTTGAACCTGGTATCGGTTGGTTATATGATCATTGTCCAAATTGTGATTTCGTCCCGATTACAATTTCTATTCTCATGTTACGGGGAAGTCAACCAGATCTTTTTATCAAAATTGGTCAGCCGGTAAAAAAGGAGTCAAAGGATTCCAATGTAAACAGCACGAGCTTTTTGGAACAGTGTTTAACGGAAGAATTGAAACGTTTACATCAAAAGGCCAATACGGAAAAACCTGCTAAATTTTTCAGAAATTTTTTCTAATTCAACTTACCAGGTCAGACGATATAATGACGCAATTCGCTGTACGGCATGTGTTTTATCATCAACATAGCGATACCTCATATGAATAAGCGGCCAAAATATTTTTTTCTGAATCCGGTTTGGTTTTATGTATTCTGCTATCCCTGAGGTTCGTTGAATAGCCGGGTAACCGGGAAAATGTGCAATAGCCTCAGCAATAAAACGCTGGTAAAAAGGTCCTGAGTCGACAGAATCAATCAAGTTTATTTCAATTTCGGGGTAATTATGCTCATCGATTTTAAATTGCAGACGTCTGGCTGTTTTTAATAAGAACGGATTAAAACTGTAATCATCTAACATAATTAATGAAAAGGAATGTATCATTTCACCATTTTCATCAATCCACCATCCGATTGATTTATTATCTTCTTTATCATCCGTTTTATAAAAAATGAAGGTGCCATTTGGGAAATGGAATCGTCCCCAATACCAGCCCGTCATTTCATGCAGAGGTTTATTGCCAAAATTGTGATCATGATAACCCTGACCCAAAAAATCGATCTTATTTTCACCCTTACCTTTTGTTTGAATGAAAACGGAACCCTGCACAGCTGCCTGTGATTGTAAAATGAACCATTTATGACCATTTTCAACCTCACTTTCCATTGTTGCGATTGGAGTCTCATGACTGAAAAAAGTCAAATCACTTTCGATATGATCACCACAGGGCAATGTCTCATCCAAATTTAAATAAAATACGCGTTGTTTATCCTTAATTTCACCTTTCAAAGTGCTCTGACCAATGCGGATAAAAACACGATCAACAGCAAACTCACAATCATCCCCTTTAAATTCGCTAAGACTGTAATAAATGGTAGTATCCCGATCGTATACAGAAATACTCATCCCCGGATGTGCATGTGCTAACGCTTGATCTGATGACGTCTCCCTTTTAAAAGAGTTAATATACTTAGTTGAAAATGGTATCCCTTCATAAAATATAATGACCAGCCGGTATTTATCATGGATATCCACAGCGTCGAAATACCACCATTCGAAGGAGCCCGGTTGTTTTTTGATATGTTTGCTATCCATTTTAAATGAGCTAAGTATATTCATGCCACAAAAATAAAGAAATTGCTTGAAATTGACTACATTCTACATCTGAGATAACTTTTGTCCGGCCATATTTTAACGTGAATTCGATATAACTATAGACTTATTTTGTTTCAACTCCACGTTTGTAAGTTCTCCCACCCAAAAAACGGGTTAGAGATGACGCCTTCGAGTGATGTTTTTAAATATCAACATCATCTTCACCCATTCGCGTCATATCGACCGGAGGGAGAAATCTTCAAAGTAACATTCATTCATAGACGCTGTTTTTCAAAGATTTCATTTCGAACTCATGACATTTTCGACTAATAAGAATAATTAAATTGATTGATCATTTTTAAATTCCGCTTAAATACACAGAACGCCATTGCTAATTATTGACTTTCAATTATCTTGCGCATTAACAACTTCATCTGGTTCAGCAATCCATGCTCATTATACTTATTTTTGATACAGCAGTTATATGCATCGTATCCATCATATTATCACGAAATTATTTTACATTCGAATCAATACGTGCTAAAGATTCTTTACTTCAAAATTCCCCAAAAGCTGAACGGGATGTTAAAGTAAGTGTCTGTATTCCAGTCAGAAATGAAGCAAATACGATACGTAAATGTGTGGAATCTATTATTGTTCAGGATTACCCGAATCTGGAGATTTGTGTTTTAAATGATCAGTCCACAGATGAGACCCCTACTATCTTAGAAGAATTAAAATCTAACTATCCCGAACGTCTTCATATTTTTCAGGGGGAACAAAAACCAGATGATTGGTTGGGTAAACCCTGGGCATGTCATCAATTATCACTTGTAACACAGGGTGAAATTCTCATTTTCCTGGATGCGGATGTTTGGATGGAGTCGAATATTGTATCCGCTACAGTTCATCGTTTTAATGAGTATCAATTAGATGGACTTAGCGTTTGGCCGCAGCAAATCATGAGAAATTTTTGGGAGAAGGTGCTGATTCCCATGTTGTATTATGTCTTGCTGGGATTTCTTGTCACTGATTATGTAACACAAACGCCAAAATGGCTACCGGCTTACTTTCGTTCACGCCTTTCTACTCTTTTTGCAGCGGCTAATGGACAGTTTATGGCATTCACAAAATCCGCATACGAACAAATCGGCGGACATCAATCAGTAAAAAATGAAATTGTTGAGGATGTTGAATTATCCCGTCAGATAAAAAAAACCGGCTTAAAATTACGTCTTTTCCACGGTGTGGGAGGTGTTTATTGCCGTATGTATGCAAATAAATCAGAAATACTGGAAGGATTTCGAAAAAACTTTCTGGCAGGTTTTCGCTTCAATATCATCCTGTTCTCAGCAGCGGCAATATTTCACATTATGGTCTATGTCCTTCCCTACATCACTTTGATCATATCCATTTTTGGGGGTCAATTACTAATATTGGCACTGTCTTTATTGGTTATCCTGATCACCATCTTTCAAAGATTGTTTCTCGCTAAATGGTTTAAATGGGATCTTATCTATTCATTTACACATCTAATAGGAGTTTTATGGTTTCAGTATTTGGGAATACTTTCTATTTCTGATTTTCTTATGAACAGAAAAGTCAAATGGAAAGATCGTCCAATTACAATAAAAAAACCGGATCTTTGACAGACCCGATTTTTTTTAATTTTACCAATTCGCGCTTATTGTTAAATAGACGTTTCTTCCTGGATTCGGGAGATCACCAAAACTCAGATGATTATGATAATAGCGATCAAAAATATTATCGACACCACCTATAAGCCGAATCCCGGAATAAATTTTATAAGAAGCACTGACATTATACACGGTATACCCATGCGTAATATCTTCTAATGTAGTTTTTTTAGCGATTCGATCTTGTTTGGTGGCATAATGCATATTAAAATCGATATTATATTTCGGTTTGTTGTATTGCAATCCGACAATACCATGAAGTGGTGGAATTAACGGCAATGGTTCATTCAGAGTTAAATTTTCACCATACGTATAAGAAGAATTAGAATACAATTTTAAATCGGGTACAAATTTCCACCAGCCTCTGAATTCGGCTCCCCACATAATGGCCGAGGTAATATTTTCGTAATCCTTCACTTTTTTACCTCCGGAGTTTTTGATAATTACCCCCATGATATGATTATGCAGCTGATTCACATAAACATCACTCTTAAATCCCCAGTTATTTTGTTGAGATTGAAGAGATAATTGTGCCTGATAACTGTCCTCAGGTTTTAATTCAGGATTACCATCATAAAAGGCGCCATCGGTATTATTATAGATCATATGTCCGTAGCTTTCTATTTGAGTTGGTACCCGCTGAGCTTTAGCCAAAGATAATTGCAATTTAGTATTACGTATCACATCATAACTCAGACTTGTACTTACGCTATAAATGCTATAATTCTTTTGAGGAGTATTAATATTGTACTTCTGCTCAAAATAGGCTCTTTCACCAGAATTGGTGATATTCCGACTCGAAAAGGTGTAGCGACCTTCAGCCGTCCATTGTAAATGATCTGAGAGTTGCTGATTGTAATTTATACTATTTTCAATCTGATGCAGCGACACATCCCCTAAATTCAACATATATTTATTACTCATTCCTTTCATCATACTCAGCATTTTCATGTTACCGAAGGCATTCAGATGATAGTAATGGATATGAACTCCAAGACTTTTAGTAGAACTTGAAAAAAGGAGATCCTCGTTGGCGCCCATTGTTGTTGTTCGGCCAAACATATTCATGTGCATCATCGGCATCACACTTCGATGCATCACATTTCGATTAAAATCATCCATATGATGACCGATATGGTTAAAGTAGATTTTACTGTTTATTGAGTGCAGATATGGACTATTAGGTTGCCAATTTAAAGTAGCACTCGCTATATCAGCATCCGCTTTTCTGGCATCCATTATGAGAGCAGGATAGCCTATGTTTCTGGCAAAATCGCCGATGTATTCAATATTAAGCCGTTTATTATCCCCAATTTTGCGACTCGCACTGCTATTTACATTAACTTTGGAATAGCCCGAATTATGAATTACGATACCATCACCGGCCCGGAAATCTCCGGCTTTTCGATAAATAATAGCAGCTCGACCGGCCCACTTATCCTGATTAAAATTCATCGATGTTTGGATATTGCGCATATGAGATACGGCCTCATAAGAAAGCATCGTATTTCCACTCACTATTTTCCCACTATACGATGGCTTAACCGTTTGTAAATTGACGGATCCACCGATATTGGAGTCATTATTCAAATTAAAAGCTCCTTTTGAAACTTGAATCTTTTTCAAATTATCCCCTTCCACATAAGCTGTACTTGGATCCATCCCACTCACACAAGCTCCAACTATTTTCATCCCATCAACAAGCACGCCAATCTGACCATTTTTCATACCCCTGATCACAGCTTGACGTGCGTAATTTGCTCGTTGAATCAGACTTACTCCTTCAACACTGGCCATAAGCTGACTTACAGCACCTGATTTCTGAGGATGATATTTATTGAGTGGATTTTTCCCGTTTATACGAGCTTTGACTAAAACTTCATCTTTCGATTGTATAGTAGTCGGAGTTAATTGTATGACGACATTTTTAAAACGGGGTGCATCCGATGGAATCGTCCATTTTTTTGAGCGATACCCGATGGCACTAATTCGAAGAATTTGATTTTTGGATGAGACTTTCAGAGTAAAATAACCCTCATTATTACAAGCAGTGCCTTTTGTCGTACCCATAATTTCAATAGCTGCATAGGGTATCGGGTCTTGAGAACTGCTGTCAATGACGCGTCCCGAAATCTCACTTTGCTGAGCATATAGGTTATTTGCTGAAAATAATATTACGAATAGTAATAGAATTTTTTTGATATAACGATTCATCATTTTATGATATATTTATATTGTTGTAAATAATTATTAATTATTTATTTAACAGGTTTTAAATTAATTTTGTTTGGATGATATTTCCCTCTATATGGATGGATACCATAAAACAATAGTCTATAATTTTATATAGTTATACACTTATAGAAGGCTTTGTAAAACCAGGGATTTTGTTCAATATCAAAGCCTGAGCGACTTCGGAACCGCAG
>Ga0102962_1000164_pt1 | contig 38180 bp, 26 predicted proteins | sample SalPonF2_C_D2_MG_FD_84519 | JGI IMG/M metagenome (GOLD analysis project Ga0102962, IMG submission 84519) | Salt pond soil microbial communities from South San Francisco under conditions of wetland restoration - Salt Pond MetaG SF2_C_D2_MG ...
ACATGGACGGTGGCGGTAAAATCTTCCGGCAGCTTGCTTCGGGGGCGCCGGTAGGCAATGCTCACCGTCTTATTCCAGCTGGTGCCGCTGAGCCCGTCAAAGGTGATCGTGGTATCGGCCTGCCCGCCCCGGTCGGCGTCGATCGAAACCTTGGAAAGCCCGTCGGCGTCGCTCACTTTGCTGACGGTAACCTGGTAGGCGTAGCCGTTGGTCAGGCTGTCGGGGGCCGAAGCGGTGATGGTGGCTTTGGAATCCGAGGGCGTGTTACCACCACTACCTCCGCCGTTGGTCCCGGTAGAGGATTTGCTGCAGGCGCCCGCCAGCAGCCCGGCCCCGATAGCCGCGTATGTGATGATCCTCTTGAACATGCTTCCATGTTAGTGATTGAGGCCGGAAAAGGCAATTAGAGTGTTTTAAGGATTGCAGAGGCTCTTTGGAAGCAATGGATCAGCCTGCGACCGGCAGATAGCATCACCGGCACGTCTAAATGCTGAGGTCGCTGGCAGGTGGGCTGCCCTTTCGGAGAATGTGCAATAGATCCTGAATCAGGTTGGCTGCCCTCAAAAAAATCTCTTACGCTGTCATCCCGGCCTACGACCCGGGATCTGTTGGAAAGCCTTTTTAAAAGCCATTGCCTTGCCAACGGGCTGGTGAACGGGAACAAAGCCCTTCTAAGGATGACCCTCTCTGGCTTGTGGGCTGCCTCTTCACAAATTGTGCAATAGATGCTGAATCAAGTTCAGCATGACAAGGTAGTTACTTCGGGAACAGGTGCCTTTTCTGTCGTTTCGTGCTGTTCTTCAGGATTACAGAGTACTTTTCTCTAGAATAAGGCATTAAATTAATTATCAATCTCTGTCATCCCGCCTGCCCCGATAGGTCGGGGGACCCCGATCCGGGATCTGTTGCAGGGGCTCTTGGGAAGCAATAGATTTGCCAGATCGGGCAACAGCTGCTGAATCAAACCTGTCCCGAAGCATCGGGGTTCAGCATGACAAGATTGGGAGTTGGAATCAGGTTGACAGCCCCCACAACCTCTGCCCTGTCATCGCGAGGGAGCGGTTGTTGCGACCGCAGCGATCTCCAAATATTATATCGGCATATTATCCGATGGGAGATTGCCGCGTCACCCGAACATCAGGACTCCTCGCAATGACCATATTATTGCAATAAACCCAAAAGTCATTCCTTCCGCTCGCGTATAGCCCCAAGGCATTCAATAAGGATTCGAGATGAGATTGAATACAGGTTATCCAAATCCACGTTAGCCCAACACCAGCAATAATATAGCTGCGATAGCCGTCGTGATACCGATCCACTGGCGGAATGAGACTTGATCTTTCCAGATTAAAAGTCCCAGGAATGTACCTCCCAAAACATTCATTGTGTTCACTATGGGAAATGCGACCGCTCCCCGGACACCATTCAGTGCATAAATCAAAAATATCGAAGAATATAAGTTTGGAATTCCAATCATCCCTCCCAAAAGCAGTTCGTTTTTCGTAAATAATGGACCTCCTCGATATAGACAGGCTGCAAGTCCGATTAAAAAAGCACCGACAAAAACAAATCCCATAAACATCAACTCGTTCAACTGCATACTGAAGTCTTCATGGTAGATCTTCAGAGAAGCATCAGCTAATCCGGATAACAAAAAGGTAGTCAACAATAGCCACGATATGTGTGGCTGTCTTATTTTGAGATTGGTTTGAGTAGGGATCAGGAGTAGCAGAGATCCCAACACCAGTATGATCCCTGCTGATGTTAAGATATTCAGAGGTTCTCCGTATAAAAGGATGGATAGTACGACGGGGATCAATAAAGACAAACGCATGGCGGTTATGGTGACTCCTACCCCATTAACATGGACGGATTTCCCATAAACTAAAAAATTGGCGATAAATAGGGTGCCGATTATGCCACAAAATAGGAGCAAATAACCGGTTTCTGATATTATAGGTCCATCTCCTTTGCCCTCGCCTATCCCAACAATAAAAGCCACTATGAGAGCAACTAAATAATTAACGGTCAAGGTATTCAGACTTCTGGTTTCCCTTGTTTCAGTAAGTTTCAAAAAATGAGCGACAGTTAAAGAGCAACCTGCGCTTAAGGTGAGATACAGATAAGCCATCACTACTTAACTAGGTCCAAAGAAGTACTTCCTATTAGAAGTGGATCCTGCGGACGATCATGCAATTTACGAGAGGTATACGAGACGTTCCGTTCCAAATATTGATAAATAGATGATATGGCGGTTTTACGATTTTGAAGTGCTTTTGCAAAAAAATACGGAAGGATGTGATGTTTTTTATCTGTACCGTTTTTTGAAAAATATAGGCTGGATTCCTGACTTAGGTTTTCGCCCATCAAGAAAGAAATTTGTCTGGTGTTATCAGATGAAATGGAAACTTCAGATTCGATCAGTCGTTGCTGCTCGTTGTCTGAGATATTCGTCCCGGATAAAGAACGACTGAAATCTATATCGCCCAAAACAAGTGCTTTGGAAGACGGAATTGTCGAAATTTGTTGGAATAATTGATGGATACCCATTGAGGGCTGATTATCGATAGTGTCCCCATTTACGCCTAAAAAGTTTAGCTGTACATTCTGTTTACCTCTGTCAATTGCTCCATATCCGCTAAGAAAGACGAAAAGCTCGGTACTGTCATTGGCTGCAATTTTAATATTTGACAACGTTTTTCTGACTTCGTCAAAATTGTTGATATCCTGAAATTTGAAAATTCTTTTTTGGGAAAAGCCAAGAGCGTTGATAAGATATTGCTCGATCAACTTGCCATCCCGGTGGGCGTAATTTCGCTCCGGTTTATCATCCCCATAGTTCTGATTAGTTATGACCAGCGCATATGCATTGGGATTAGGTCCATGCAAAATGGGAATATTACTCTCTACATCAATATTTCCAAAAGGCACCTTAGGAACTGTTACAACTTTATTTTCCTCTGCAAAATCCGAGGGTTGCCATACCAATTCCGCATCTTTCTTTAAAATATAGTTTTTAGAAACGCCATACGATACCTGGTACCACCGCTTTCTTTTTGAGCTGCTAATCTTAATCTGACTACCTCTCGCCAGCTCCGCTAAAACATTTTCCGGTGATTCTTCGGGACTGTTCCTCAGTTCTGTCAGCTGTTTAGTTACCCGCGCATAAGGTTGCAATACCGATTTGACAGGATAATTATAATGATACGTGGAATCGCCAAAATTAACATTGATGGAAATGGCCCCGGGATCAGGTCCCGTCAGTTGCATCTCACTCAACTTGTTTGCCAGGGATATTTTTAATTTTCCGCTGGTAATTTTTCGACTATCCTCCTGGAAAATAACTTTATCTTTATACTGTACCCTGATAGAGGCTTTTGCATTGGACGGATCTTCAACATTGACCGTATCTATTTTCACCGTATTTCCCGTACTTCTCAAATACCGCCGTTCGCCCGTTGGGCGCGGGGGACCAACCGGTTTCATATTTAGGAAACCCGAAAAGGCCAGAAGCGTCCCCACAGCATCCAGCGTCAGTGATTTTGTTGAAGTGCCATTCCCCCTGAAAATATTTGAATTGGCCACATAAAAAGCGGCTGCAGCCCCACTAAGACCAAATATTAAAAATCCGGGCCGTATCCGGTATTTCTGAATGTTCCGCTGGACAAGGACCTTCTGCGAATACTGATATTTAGTCCTCGAAAGTAAATTTAAATTTAAGACCGGATTATCCGGAGTGACGGTACCAACCGATTGCAGAAACTGTTTTTGTTGAAGCACTTTAAAATCCGATTTGTCGGTAGCGGATTTATTTTGCACAGTCCACCGCGCACTGGTACAGGCGGCCGACAAAAGTAGCAAAGCGACGCTGAGTATGTTGAGTATTCTAATCTTGTTCACGAGCAATTTCTATAAAGAGATGACAGCACCGATTCCAATAACGTTACGGAATTTAAAAGATTTTTCGGAACCAGGTTTTGAAACCCAGAGCGGCAGGTCATACCGAATCCTGAAACCACGCGGTTTTCCTAAATAATCCGGGATATTAATAGAAAACGTAAAACCCGGCCCCGCATCAAAAAGAGATCTGTGTTCCTCTAACCTGGTTAGACCAAGTGATGTTCCTGCATCAAAAAATAAATACGATTTCAAATTCACAAACTTACCGAGGACAGGAATGTTTGCAAGAGCATGGCCAATGGGATTCGGATACACCAAATCGAAATTGGCAGCGGAAATTGATGTAAACAGAGGGAACCCCGACTGATTCAAGGACACAATATCCTGGTGAAGGTAACCTCGCAGGTTGGCCCCGCCTGTTACCTGGATATTTCCACCTCTCACCCATGCAGGAGGTATGGTTCCACGGGCTCTTGTCAGGCCACTGTGCATCCACGTCCGCGCAGAGCCTAAGCTATGAGAAAAAAGATACTCCGGAGCCGTGCGACGTGTTGCAAAACCGGAATAAAGGCGACCCGTTAAACTGAAATTTTTCGATAAAGGAATGTTTTCCTGAAATGAGATTTCTGTCCGCAGGAATTCAGGATACTTTCCCCCTACATTGGCATCAGCTGAATATGAAAGAATATACCGGCCAATAGAAGATTCATCAGTTATCTTAGCGTTCACTCCAACCAAAAACAGCCATTGATTTTGCCATAATTGGTTATACAATAAGTATTCATCATCAAAGCGATGCTCTGTTCTGAAACCGACCGAAAGCTCCTTATAATTTTTTTCATCAAACCCCGTCTGCCATCGTTTGTTAAAGCTGATGCCGTGATCTTGAAATCCTGTTCTGTAGCTACTATGAACAGAGACACTGGCTTCGCTTTGAAATCCTGATATAGATGGAATGGGCTCTGTAAATTTAAAATAGTATGAGACCGGATAGGTTGGAATTTTGGTTCCCAACCAGAAACCTGCATTCAGACGATGAGCACCGTCTTCAAATGTACCCGGAACTTTTCCAATAACTCGCCCTCCTACCCGCATTCCATCCACACTGTTATACCAAATATCCGGGGCTGGCAATAATTGATACGATTGAGATTGTGCCAATCCTATATCAGGCGTAATAATAAGAGCGACAAGGAATAATAATATTATATCTAAAATCTTTTTAACTATCTCTTCGCCTTGATAATCCACTCTTCTAAAATTTGGTTATTCTTTATGATCGATGTTAATAGTTTCATTAGCCGTTGCTGTTCTGGCCAGACAATAAAATGATCGATTTTGTCAATTGTAATCCATTTCCAATCGGAATATTCATGATTTAACTCAGGTTTTGCTTTAGAATCAATTTCAGCGGCAAATGCCGGTATATGATGCACAGTATCTGACTGGTATTCATAAAAACTATTGACCGAGGGAATAGTCCAGATACTTGAAGCGATCAAAGCTGTTTCTTCTTTAAATTCGCGCTCTGCCGCTTCGTAAACTTTCTCTCCATCCTTAACCTTTCCACCAATCATTCTCCATTGTTGGCTGTATATAACATCTGAAGATCGCTTAAAAATAAGATGGTGCACCCTGTTTTGTTCCTCACAATACGGATATACATCCACAAGACGCATAATCTTCCTTATTCTGGTTAGTCGGTCAGGACTTTTTGTCTAAAATATTCAAGTGTCTTAGTCAATCCTTTCTTGCGGCTATAACGGGGTTCCCAGTCCAGCACATCCTGGGCCCGGCTAATATCAGGCTGGCGCACCTGCGGGTCGTCTTTCGGCAACTCCTCAAAAATAATCTCACTTTCCGAGCCTGTTAGTTCAATAATCTCTTTGGCAAAGTCAAGGATGCTGATTTCCTGCGGATTGCCGATATTGACCGGATCATGATAATCACTTTGAGAGAGCCGCCAGACTCCTTCCACCAAGTCATCTACATAGGTAAACGAGCGTGTTTGTGATCCATCGCCATAGACGGTCAGCGGGTTGCCATTCAGCGCCTGACGCATGAACGTAGGCAATGCTCGTCCATCATATAGACGCATACGGGATCCATAGGTATTGAAAATCCGCACAATACGTGTATCTACACTGTGATAGCGATGATATGCCATCGTAAGAGCTTCGGCAAATCGTTTGGCTTCGTCATAGACGCCACGGTCTCCTATCGGGTTAACATTGCCCCAATACGTTTCTTTTTGGGGATGGACAAGCGGATCGCCATAGACTTCACTGGTGGAAGCTAATAAAAAACGAGCACTCTTGGCCTTCGCAAGCCCAAGGGCTTTATGAGTTCCCAGTGAACCTACCTTCAAGGTTTGAATTGGCATCTCAAGGTAGTCAATAGGCGATGCCGGGGAAGCAAAATGAAGTATCAAATCCAGGTTACCTTCCACCTGGATGTAGTTAGTTACATCATGTTTGACAAACCGAAAATCATCCCGGTTCGTCAGGTGATCAATGTTATCTGTACTACCAGTAATCAGGTTATCCATACAAATAACCTCGTAACCTTCATCCAGGTAACGATCACAAAGATGAGACCCAAGAAAACCGGCTCCTCCTGTAATTAAAACTTTTTTATTCGACATTGATTGATGGTCTTCCAACACTGATGTAAGTAATACCGGATTTCCGGGCACGATCCAAATCGTATAGATTCCGCCCATCAAAGATGACCGGATGCTTCATATGATCCTGAAAGCGGTCGATCGTTGGTCGGCGGAACTCGTTCCATTCGGTGCAGATGATGAGGGCATCGATATCGTCGAGGGCTGCCTCCTGGGAGTGCACGAAGGTGGTGTTATCCAGCACCGCTTGGCTGGTCGCCTGCCGGAAGGTGCCAATGGCTTCCGGGTCATAGGCCCGCAGGGTCGCCCCCTGTTTTACGAGTTCGTCAGCAATGTACAGGGCCGGGGCCTCCCGGATGTCGTCGGTCTCCGGCTTAAAGGAAAGCCCCCACACGCCAAAGGTCTTCCCGGAAAAGTCGTCGGTGCCGTAAAAGCGTTCCATCTTGCGCACGATGGAGACCTTCTGGGTCTCGTTGACGCTCATCACCGAATCCAGGATCTTAAAATCATAGTCGTACTGGCTGGCCGTATAGTGGATCGCCTGCACGTCTTTGGGGAAGCAGCTGCCCCCGTAGCCGATGCCGGCAAACAAAAACCGCTTGCCGATCCGCGAGTCGGTGCCGATGCCCCGGCGCACGTTGTCGACGTTGGCCCCCACCCGCTCGCAGATGTTGGCGATCTCGTTCATAAAGGTAATCTTGGTCGCCAGCATCGCATTGGCGGCATACTTGGTCAGCTCCGAGGAACGGATGTCCATCACAATAATCGGGTTGCCTGAACGCACAAATGGCTCGTAGAGGGTTGTCATGATCTCGGCGGCCTGCTCGGAGTCGGTGCCGATAACCACGCGTTCGGGCTTGCGGAAGTCTTCGACGGCGGCCCCTTCCCGCAGAAACTCGGGGTTGGAGACCACATCAAACAGCGCAGGGTCGGCATGGGCGCCGATCGCCTCGGCCACCCGGTCGGCCGTCCCTACCGGCACCGTCGACTTGTTGACCACCACCGTGTAGTGCTCCAGCAGCGGGCCCAGCTGGCCGGCCACCTTCATCACCGCACTCAGGTCGGCTTGCCCGTTCCCGCCCGGCGGGGTGGGCAGGCACAAAAAAATCACTTCCGCATCACTTACAGCTTCCTCCATATCGGTGGTAAAGGCCAGTCGCCCTTCCCGGATATTACGGGCAAAGATCGGCTCCAGGCCCGGCTCATAGATCGGGATCTGCCCGGCTTGCATTTGCTCGACTTTCTGGGTGTCAATGTCTACGCATGTCACATCATTGCCCGAATCAGCAAAGCAGGTCCCGCTGACCAGCCCCACATACCCGGTGCCTATCACTGCTATGTTCATTGGTTATCTCTCGATATTTTTAATTTCTAATTTTAGTGTACCGGCAGGGACATCGACTTCTACAACTTCTCCGACCTCTGACCCAAGAATAGCTTGTCCGATAGGCGACTCGATAGAGATCTTATTTTCTTTAAAGTTTGCTTCGTCTTTAGAGACTAACGTATATTTAACTTCTCTATCTACCGTATGATTATAGATTGTAACGGTTGAAAGCAAATAGGCCTTATCCGTTTTGATATCCTCTTCATCCAGGATGCGAGCATTGGCTAATGCATTTTCCAATTCGGCGATACGCTTCTCAAGCATTCCCTGGGCCTCCTTAGCAGCATCATATTCCGCATTCTCACTTAGATCGCCTTTTGCCCGGGCTTCTGCAATTTCTTCTGCAATTTCTTTTCGGCCGCGTGTTTTTAAATCTTTTAATTCGGCTTCAAGCTTCTCAAATCCTTCACGTGACAAATAATTCTTTTCCACGGCAATCAGGTTTAGTTAAAAATCTATTTCCTCTACAAACAAGAAATGTCAGCCGTTAAGCTGACATATCATTATAAAGCATCTTAAAATACCATGAATAACCTTCATATAGCAAATATAAATTTGCCGGTTTTGTAGTCTTTTATAATGAATCAGATAAAATATTCTCTGAAATTTAACGTGAGCTTGATATAAGAATTGTATTTTTACTCCTGGCATTCAGGTCCAAACTATTAGCTTTACCAGCTACCACATCTAACGACCTAAATATGGGGATCCAAAAACAGCTGCCTGATTCTTAAAACTGTAAATAACATTTTTATAAAAACTCCTGTAACTTTAATCGGTATTTGGAATTATCATTACCCCGGATAGGATGAAAAAATTATCTACAAAAGAAATACTGCAACAAAACCTTGACCGGACCACGCCCGGTAAACTGAATCAGCTAAAAATCATGCTTCACAACGTACGAAGTATGCATAATGTGGGAGCCGCTTTTAGAAGTGCTGATGCCTTTGGTATCGATGAAATTTTAATTTCGGGTTTTACGCCTTATCCCCCACGCCCGGAAATTACCAAGACAGCCATTGGTGCCGAAAAGCATGTTAAATGGCAACAACTTGATGATTTGGAATCTGATATAGGCGATCTTAAAAGCGCTGGCTACACTCTTATCGGTCTCGAACAAACGACGAACAGTATTTTATTTCCAGATTATAACATTCCCCCGGATAAAAAAATATGCCTGGTATTTGGTAATGAAGTTACAGGGATTGATAAAGATATTCTTCCATATATCGATGATTTTGTGGAAATTCCCCAGTATGGACATAAACATTCTTTAAATGTCTCGGTCACTGTTGGAGTGGCTTTGTACGCTTTCCTCGACAAATATTGGAAAGAATAATATAAATATGATGGCCTCAATACAGGAACGCACTTAAGCATGATCCCAAAAATCAGATCAAGCAGAATAACTATTGATCCCATATGAATAAAGTATAGGTTCCCCTTTACAACAAATTCAGCGACGAATGATATTCAGGAAAAAATAGCCGAATTATACGTTTTTCAGTTTATCATGAATCTCCTCTTATATTAATTCATGAAATTCTTTATTTTAACAGCAAATAAAGAGAAAAGTAATTTAGGTTACAGTAACATTGGGTATATAGGTTTATCTTGCTAAAAAAGCATATAGGTATGTTATATCCATTTCAACAACTTATCAGCAAACTAGGCTTGGAAGGACTATGAAAAATATTACAAAAGTTGACGATCAAAACTTTCGAGGTTATTGGGTTCGCATACAACGAGACCAACGCAAAGTTAGCAAACGATTTCGAAGAAGAGAATTCGATAGCTGGGAAGAAGCTAAACAGGCAGCAATTGAATTTCGCGACAATTGGCTGGAAGAATGGAAAAGTTCGGCCCGTAACGCCGATGAAAAAATTCAATACAAACAAAGTGTTACCGGGGAACTTGGTGTTCACTTGACTACCAAAAATGGATTTGTATCATTGGGCGTTAGTTACAAAGATGAAGACGGTGAGCAACAGGTTAAAAATTTCTGGGTGGGTGACCCGGAGTCCGATGGCTACGAAAAGAAGTATGAAGATGCTATGGAGAAAGCCAAAAAATTCAGAGATAAAGTAAATATGAAACGTTTTGGGGTTCGATGGATTAATTACAAAAAGCGGAAAGGGATACTTTAGTAGTATGATTTTTATCATCATGTAGAATTTTTCTCCACCCTGGATCTTGCTTAAACAGGGTCATTGCATCCGGCCAAATTTTGCAACGAACTCAAACCAGCAACATAGTTCATACCTTCAACTCCCAAAAATCAAATAAAAGCAGTTACTGATTACGGATTCCAAGTGGATATATCACATCCTTACCGTAACTGATGCCATTATAGTGATGACAACACTGCCTTTAATTATAAACTCATTCGCTACTTGGGATTAACGGGGTTTTTTCGTTAAGATGGAATTGCACTGTGTTTATCATATCAACCTGTAAGTATAAAAGATCCTAAAATATTCAAAAGCATAGTTGTTTTTTTTGAAACGTTAGTCTTATTTTCGACATCAGAAATTTAATGCGTAAAAAAGTATTTCATGTCCAAACGAACACTTGTTACATCTGCCCTGCCCTATGCTAATGGGCCTATCCACTTAGGTCATTTGGCGGGAGCCTATTTACCTGCTGATCTATATGTACGATATAAAAGACTAACAGGAGAAGACATTATCCATATTTGTGGCTCTGATGAACATGGTGTACCTATTACTATTGCAGCAGAAAAAGAAGGAGTGGATCCTCAGGATATTGTGGATCATTTTCACAAACAGAATAAGCAAATATTTGAAAATTTCGGGATAGCTTTTGATTACTATGGACGGACGAGCTCTCCTGTCCACCATAAAACCTCCCAGGATTTTTTTACGAAACTGTATGAGGATGGGGTTTTCGTCAAAAAAACAGAAGAACAGCTTTATGATCCCAAGGCTGAGATGTTTTTGCCCGATCGTTACGTAAAAGGGACCTGTCCCAATTGCGGTTATGAGGAGGCTTATGGAGATCAATGTGAAAATTGCGGTACTTCCCTTTCGCCTACTGAGCTCATCAATCCCAAAAGTGCAATTACAGGCGATATACCGGAAACAAAAAAAACGGAACATTGGTATCTGCCTCTGGGAGATTTCCAGAAGAAGCTGGAAGATTGGATTGAGACCCGGAAAAACTGGAAACCAAATGTGGTAGGACAAGTTAAAAGCTGGCTCAATGACGGCTTGACTGATCGCGCGGTGACCCGGGACTTAAGCTGGGGGGTACCTGTACCTCTTGATGAGGCCAAAGGCAAAGTACTTTATGTTTGGTTTGACGCCCCTATCGGTTATATCTCTGCAACAAAAGAATGGGCGGAAAAGCAAGGCGATCCCGAACTATGGAAAACCTATTGGCAAGATGAGGATACCGATCTCATTCATTTCATAGGGAAAGATAATATCGTTTTCCATTGTATCATGTTCCCTGCTACCTTGATGGCCTATGGAGAATATGTTTTACCCAAAAACGTACCCGCCAATGAGTTTTTAAATCTTGAAGGTAAAAAACTTTCAACCTCACGAGGATGGGCGGTTTGGCTCAACGAGTATTTGGAGGATTTTGAACCGGATTTACTTCGTTATGTACTGGGTACCATCTTGCCGGAGACCAAAGATTCTGATTTCTCATGGGAAGATTTTCAGAACAAAGTAAATAGTGAGCTCGCTGATATTCTTGGTAATTTCGTTTATCGCACTACCTCATTTACAGAAAAATATTTTGATAGCAAGGTCCCTGAGCTGAAGAATCCAACGGATAAAGACAAAGAGGCTCTGGATCAGATTAAGGTACAAAAGGAAAAGGTCAGTGCTGCCTATGAGCAATTTCGTCTGCGCGAAGCCATTGCGGAGACCATGAATTTGGCGCGTGTTGGCAACAAATATTTTACTGATATGGAACCCTGGCGCACACGAAAAGAAGATTCTGAAGTTTGCGGGAACACCTTGCATGTTTGTTTACAAATTACCGCCGCTCTGAGTCTTCTTTTTGATCCTATACTGCCCAATAAGATGGCAGAACTACGAAATGAATTGAATATTACCGAAAAACCGAATTGGGACGAAATTACTGACTCCATTGTTAAAAGTGGTTCAAAGATCAAAAAAGGCGCTATTCTTTTCGAGAAGATTGAAGATGAACAGGTGGAGGCACAGCTCCAAAAACTAAAAGAGCGGGCTTCCAAAGGTGAAAAAGAAAAAAAATATAAGCCATTGAAAGATGAAATTGAATTCGACGATTTTATGCGGATTGACCTCCGTGCAGGTGAAATTGTAGAGGCATCAGCCGTCGAGAAAGCCGATAAGTTGCTCAAGCTTCGCATAGATCTTGGCTTTGAAACACGTACCATCGTTTCTGGCATTTCCAATGATTTTAAACCAGAAGAATTAGTTGGGCAGCGGGTATGTGTAGTGGCAAATTTAGCTCCAAAAAAGTTAATGGGTATCGAAAGCAATGGGATGATTCTGATGGCAGAGGAAGAGGACGGAACACTTAGATTTGTAGAAACTGATGCACAACCCGGCAGTATGATTTCATAGGATGAAAACAGCTTATATTGACGACCTCGGGAGAAATCCCTGAATATTAAGGACTTGTCAATTCAAGCTCTTGTTTCGTAAATAAGGTATGCCGAAAAAAGTTCAGGATGGCATCCGGGATGCATAGAGCTCGTTTGACTTAACATCTTTTACAAAATTTGTATTTGTAAGTAACCATCTTGCATTACATTTTAAGGCGAATTTTTAATTAATAGCATCAACGCACCTTAAAAGCAAAAAAAGGAGAACAGGATTGGCTCAAACAGACACTGCTTCGCGAGGTAATTGGAATTCTAAACTAGGTTTTATTCTGGCTGCTGCAGGCTCAGCAGTGGGCTTGGGTAATATCTGGGGATTCCCGACCCAAGTAGCTTCTAACGGGGGCGCTGCCTTTTTATTTATTTATTTGATCTGCGCATTTGCCATTGGATTTCCGGTGATGGTTGCTGAAATCACGATCGGTCGACGAACGGGCAAAAACCCGGTTGGAGCATTTAATGCGCTGTCAGGAAATAAATTTTTGTATTCTCTGATCGGTATGTGGGGCGTTCTCTGTGGCGTGATGATTCTTGCTTTTTATACTGTTATTGCGGGCTGGACGGTTAGCTACGTTTTTGAGGAACTTTTCCATTTTATTGGCATGAACGGGTGGGCGACCTATGTTGCCGATACGAATAACGGTATTATCAATGCCATATTTGCCGCAATTTTTATGTCCGCTACGGTCTCTATTATCGTAGGTGGTGTCAGTGACGGTATTGAACGAGCCACCAAATTTATGATGCCACTTTTGCTGGTCATATTGCTGGTTTTAATCGGCTACGTGCTATGGCAGCCCGGTTCTGGTGTAGGCATTGAGGCATACCTCTTCCCTGACTTCTCAAAGGTAGATGCAAGCTTAATATTTTCTGCGATGGGACAGGCTTTCTTTTCGCTATCGTTGGGCATGGGGGCATTGATCACCTACGGATCATATCTTAGTAAGAAAGAAAATATTCCTGAAGCAGCTGCTTACGTCACTTTGATGGATACATTTATTGCCTTTTTAGCTGGGTTATTGATCCTCCCGGCCATGTATATGGCACAAGCACAGGGAGTTGCAATCTTTGATAAAGCGGGGCATTTATTGGCTGGAACCGCCCTTATTTTTAAAGTTCTCCCCCAATTATTCCACCAGCTTGGCGGCGTACTGGGACTCATTTTTGGGGTTGCTTTCTTTTTACTTCTAAGCATTGCAGCATTAACATCAACAATATCATTGTTAGAGGTACCGGTTTCTTATGCTATCGATGAGTATAATTTTCCCCGAAAGAGATCTGCACAACTCATCGGCCTGGGTATTTTAATTATTTCTCTTTTCATATCTTTTAATATATCACTGATTGGCGTATTTGTTACTATATTCAATAACGTAGGATTACCTTTAGGAGGATTTCTTATCTGTACCTTCTTGGGATATTATTGGAAAACAGAAAATGCGATCGCCGAGATGGAATCCGGGTATCCATCCGTCAAGCAAACCATTTTTTCGAAAGTATGGCCGTTTTTTGTGAAAGTAATCTGTCCGCTTGCAATTTTATATAACCTGTTAAACGCTCTCGGAGCAATTTCTTATTTGCAAAATTTGTTCGGATAAATAAAATCGAATCCATTACAATTTTAGCTTGTGATACTAACCCACTCATGGTATTTTTGTGCCACTAAATTTGAAGAACTTCTAAATTAACATATGGCAAAAGTTTCCACATCAAATTTCAGAACCGGGATGGTTATCGATATCGATAACGAATTATATTCCATCGTAGATTATCAGCATGTCAAACCCGGTAAAGGCGGAGCTTTTATCCGCACAAAACTTAAGGGAGTGGTCAATGAAAAAAATATTGAGAAGACATTTCGCTCCGGAGAAGATGTCATTGAAGTCCGCGTAGAGCACCAACCCTATCAATTTCTTTATAAAGATGGGAATCTCTATTTTTTCATGCATCAGGAAACGTATGAACAAATACCGGTAGAGGAATCACGGGTCGAAAAACCAGAGTTTTTTGCGGAGGGACAAGTCTGCACGCTGGTAGTTGATGTGGATAATGAACAGGTTTTATATGCTCAGCCTCCGGATCATATTGAGGTGACAGTTGCAGATACTCGTCCAGGTTTAAAGGGCGATACTGCTCAGGGAGGAAATAAACCTGCTACACTTGAATCCGGCGCAACTGTTCAGGTACCATTATTTATCGACGTAGGTGACAAAATAAAAGTTGATACCCGCACTTCTGAATATATCGAACGTGTAACATCTAACTAATTTTTTATCATGGATTTAAAAGAAATAAAAAAACTCCTTGATCTCATTGCCGAAAGCGAAGTCAATGAAGTATCGATTGAAGAGGGTGATTTCAAAATTAAGGTAAAAAAGAAATCTGATGTTGAGCAGCCGCAAATGCCCGTACAATATCAGATCCCTGCGGCTCAGCCTCCACAAACGGCTCAAGAGCAAGCTCCACAAGGACAAGCTACAGCTGGCGGAGGCGGTTCGGAATCAGAAGAACAAACTGAACCTTCCGGCAATGTTGTAAAATCTCCGATTGTGGGAACATTTTATCGTTCTCCTTCTCCTGACGACGATGCTTTTGTGCAAGTAGGTGATCAAATAGAAAAGGGACAGACTCTTTGTATCGTCGAGGCTATGAAAATTATGAATGAAATTGAATCTGAATATTCGGGTGAAGTCAAAAAAATCTTAGTTGACGACTCTGAACCAGTTGAATACGATCAACCCCTATTTATCATTGGGTAAAGCAGATAAAATTCATGTTTAATAAAATTCTTATCGCCAATCGTGGCGAAATTGCACTCAGGATCATTCGCACATGTAAAGAAATGGGGATTAAAACCGTGGCTGTCTATTCCACTGCCGACCAGGATAGTCTCCATGTTAAATTTGCTGACGAGGCCGTCTGTATTGGACCTGCTGCCAGCAAGGAGAGCTATTTAAAAATCCCCAGTATTTTAGCAGCAGCTGAAATCACAAATGCCGAAGCCATCCATCCCGGTTATGGATTTTTATCCGAAAAAGCCGAGTTTTCACGCATCTGTGAAGAGCATGATATCAAGTTTATCGGTCCGTCTCCGGATAGCATCGATGCCATGGGTAACAAGGCGCAAGCCAAAGATACTATGAAATCCAGTGGCGTACCCACTGTTCCGGGTAGCGACGGAGTCGTTGAATCTATTGAAGACGCCAGGGAACTCTGTAAAGAGATTGGCTACCCTGTGATTATTAAAGCTTCTTCCGGCGGCGGCGGACGTGGAATGCGGGTTGTGTACGAAGAGGATAAATTGAAACAATCTTACAGTATGTGTAAGACTGAGGCAGAAACCGCTTTTGATGATCCTGACGTATATATTGAAAAATTTGTTGAAGAACCTCATCACGTGGAAATTCAAATTCTTGGGGATCAACATGGCAATGCCATTCATCTTGGCGAACGGGACTGCTCGTTGCAGCGACGTCACCAAAAGTTGTTAGAAGAGTCCCCCTCTCCCCTTATGACGCCCGAATTACGCAAAAAGATGGGAAATGCGGCCGTTTCAGCAGCTAAGTCTGTTGACTATGAGGGTGCGGGTACTGTTGAATTTCTGGTTGATAAGGACCATAATTTCTACTTCATGGAAATGAATACCCGGATTCAGGTTGAGCATCCGGTCACGGAAGAAATTACAAATTACGATCTGGTAGCAGAACAAATTAAAGTTGCCGATGGACAGAAGCTTGATGGGCGCGAGCTCAAAATGCGTGGTCACGCTATTGAGTGTCGCATAAATGCCGAAGATCCGGCTCATAATTTTCGTCCCTCGGCCGGAACCATTGATGTGTTCCACACCCCTGGCGGTCACAGCGTTCGCGTTGATACTCATGCTTATGCAGGTTATCGTATCCCACCTCATTATGATTCCATGATTGCTAAACTTATTGTGAGTGCACCAACCCGCAAAGATGCTATCAGTCGGATGCGGCGTTCCCTTGAAGAGTTTGTGATTGAAGGAATTAAAACAACAATACCTTATCATATTCAGCTTATGGATGATAAGAATTTCCAGGAAGGCCATTTCAATACTCATTATCTCGAAGAATTTCAGTTTAACCCGGAAAACGAATAAATAATTATGAGCTATCCTACTGATTTAAAATATACCAAAGAACATGAGTGGATTCGGGATAACGGTGACGGTACCGCAACGGTTGGTATTACCGACTTTGCCCAGAGCGAATTGGGGGATATCGTATTTGTAGAAATTGAGCCCGAAGGATTTGAGTTTGATCAGGATGAAGTATTTGGGACGGTTGAAGCCGTTAAAACGATATCTGATCTTTTTGCACCCGTTGCTGGTAAAATTATTGAAACTAATGACCGATTAGAGATGGAACCGGAGTTGGTAAATGAGGATCCATACAAAAGCGGCTGGATGGTAAAAATATCCGTGAATGATGTTTCGCAGTTCAATGATCTGATGTCGTCGGATGAATACGAGGAAATTATTATTTAATTTATTTTGGCATCCGCCTAGTCGGATGCTTTTTTATTTCTACGCTACTTAACTTATGCAACACCGACCTAGCGACTGGATTCTTATTCTTGATTTCGGCTCTCAATACACCCAGCTCATAGCTCGTCGGGTGCGAGAGTTTAACGTCTATTGTGAAATTCACCCATTCAATGTCGATTTAGACAAATTATCTGATACCCCACCTAAGGGAATTATTCTATCCGGGGGGCCCAGTAGCGTCAATGATGAAGATGCTCCTGATCTAAATGAGGATATTTTGGATTGGGATGTGCCTATCCTGGGGATTTGTTACGGCCTGCAAATTTTGGCACACAAAGCCATCCCGGGGAGCGTCGAAAGGGCTGAAAGACGTGAATTTGGTCGCTCAGAGTTAATTGTCGATGATTTCAGTGATTTGCTTCAACAGATCCCCCAGGAATCTATCGTCTGGATGAGCCACGGTGATCATATTAAAGAGCTGCCTTCTGAATATGACATTATCGGGCATACCAACAATGCGCGTGTAGCGGCAGTGCGTCACCGAACCAAAAAGATATATGGCGTACAATTTCATCCAGAAGTTGTACATACGGTTAATGGCAAGCAGATCCTGAAAAACTTTGTTCAATCGATCTGTGATCTTGAAGGCAGCTGGACGGCCGAATCATTCATTGAATCTACCATTAAAGAAATACGTGATCAGGTCGGTAATGATCGAGTGGTTTGTGGCCTCAGCGGAGGGGTAGATTCAACAGTCGTTGCAACACTCGTACATAAAGCTATCGGGGATCAGCTTCAATGCATCTTCGTCGATAATGGTCTGTTGCGTAAGAATGAATTCCGGAAGGTATTGGATGTATATGAGGATCAGCTTCACCTGCCGGTTAAAGGAATTGATGCAAGTGAGCAATTTCTATCAAAGCTAAAAGGAGTTGCAGATCCCGAAGAAAAACGAAAAATTATTGGCAATACATTCATCGACGTTTTCGATGAGTCAATTGCTCATGACGAATCATTCAAATACCTTGCCCAGGGTACGCTTTATCCCGATGTGATTGAAAGCATCTCATTTAAAGGACCCTCTGCAACAATTAAATCGCATCACAACGTGGGTGGACTTCCCGAAGAGATGAATTTGGATTTGATTGAACCGGTTAAAGAATTATTTAAGGATGAAGTTCGTAATGTGGGACGGACGCTCGGAATCCCTGACCATTTTATCAAACGTCATCCTTTTCCGGGGCCCGGTCTGGCTATCAGGATTATCTCTGATGTCGATAAGGGGAAGCTGAATATTCTTCGCGAGGCGGATGATATTTTCATCAATGAACTACATAAAAACGATTTATATGATGACGTTTGGCAAGCTCTTGTTGTTCTGCTGCCTGTTCAAAGCGTTGGTGTTATGGGAGATGAACGGACTTATGAGTATACCGCCGGCTTACGAGCAGTAACCAGTGTTGATGGAATGACAGCCGATTGGGCCCATTTGCCCCACCCCTTTTTGGCAAAAGTTTCTAACCGAATTATCAATGAAGTAAGAGGTATCAATCGAGTCGTTTATGATATTAGTTCAAAACCTCCCTCAACCATCGAGTGGGAATAAGTAACAGAACAAATTTGCTTAGTTTTAGTTAAAAAAGAAAAGAACTTTCCTTGTTAATCGATTATAACACATGGATTTTTTAAAAAAATGCCGTTTCCCGGCTAACCATTTACTGTTGATCATTTTTGGCTTCCTTCCTCTTTTAGTGCCATATCATGCTGATGCCCAATCTTTCGAGGATGGATTAAACTTTTATCAACAAGGTCAATACTCAAAAGCGCTTTCCATATTTACTAACATTGATTCGGATAAGGGGCGATTATTTGCTGGCAAAACCTACTTTGCCATGGGAAAATATATTACAGCCAAAGCTTATCTTGGACAGGTATCTGACAAACAGTCTGGAGATTTATATGCAGAGGCACAATACACCCGTGCTCTTAACGATTTTGAACTTGGCCAGTTTGGGGATGCTTTGAATCGGTTATATCAATTGCGGCAGCAGAAAGTTCGAACCCAGGTCGTTACCAAGGGTATTCAGTTTTACCAAGATATTCTAAATTATCTCACTCTAAACCAACGAAAAAAAGCTTTTCAACAGGCCGAATATCCTGAAATTGAATACGATCTGGTGGCCTCGGCCATAGGACATGTTGCTTATCCGGTAGCCAAAACCCTATACAAGCAACTGCTGGATGCAAAGATTGATACGACTTCGCCTCAGATGAAAAAATTATCATCAACTCTTGCTGATTCTATGAAATATGCCGTTCAGATAGCCTATAACAATCAGCTTCGGGCTCCCGATGGCATCACTTATAATATTGGAGCGGCCCTGCCCTCTTATTCCAGTGACGCTCCCAACTATGAGGTGTCTCAGGGTTTATATTTTGGCTATACCCTTGCAGCTGAGCAGTTTAATCAGCAGCATCCCGATAAAAAGGCTTTTATTCGTTATGAGAACACAAATGCAAAAATGGATTCTGCCGCTTATGCCATGACAGACTTGGTATGGAATTCAAATGTTGATGTCGTTTTAGGCCCTCTTTATTCGGATCCGGCAAGCCGGATGGCCAATCTTGCAGAAGAGTACCAAGTTCCGATGTTGGCCCCTCTGGCTAATTCTGATAGCCTTAACCTGGATAATCCTTATGTTTACCAGACCAATCCAACATTTGCTTCTCACGGCAAAAAAATGGCTGAATATGCTGTCAAAGATTTACATATGGACACGATGGCTGTGTTAGTTGGTAAAGGTTCACTCGGAGAGGCTTCGGCCTACGCCTTTCGGGAGAGAGCTGAACAACTGGGAGCTAATATCTCTTACTTTTTTGTTGAGGATTTTAAATCTACCGGTTACGATCTCTCCGATTATACAAAATATTTCACTACCGACTCCGTAAAGATTGATACCATGGGATATCATCATTTAGACGGCATCTATGCGCCCTTTACAGGCCAGGCCGCTAAAAATTTGGCTGATTTACTGTTGGTAGACCTGGAAGCTATGGGAAGTAAGTTACCAGTCATGGGATCCCAAAAATGGGGTAAAATGAATATTCCTAAAAACCGAATTGCCAATAGGAATATCTATTTTTCCGAAAGTTTTTATGCGGATAAGCATAGTCAAAAGGTGGAACAATTTAATAAAGAGTTTAAACAGCGTTTTAGTATTGACCCAAATCGCTTCGCCATGATCGGCTATGATGCTGCTTCTTATGTATTGCAAACACTTAACCGGATAGGCAACCCTGCTCTGCTAAAAAATGCGTTAAAAAGTCAGCCTACGTATGAGGGGCTTATAAGTAATATTAATTTTGGAGGCACGCATATTAATCAAGAGGTAAAGATCTTTAAGCTATCCAAAGAAGGGGTACAGCCTGTCAGTCAGACACAAATGAATTCATCGTTTCAATGATGATTTTGCTTTTGCCAAGGAGAGAAGCTGAGCTTCGTTGTTTGAGTGAGATTACTACACAGCTAAGCTACGGGCCCACGGAACCAGATGTTCATCATTTATTTAAGGCTTTGATGAAGTAGTCCTCTTATTCTTCAGATTGCTCTTCCCGCTGTTTTTTGATACGATACTGTTTCTGTATCCACTTTCTCCATTTTGCACTCTTACGCTTGTGTTCCTTAAAAGTTTTGGAAAAAGCATGTCTGCCGTCCGGGCTGGCGACCATATAAAGATAGTCGTTATCCTCTGGATATAGTGCAGCTTTAATTGAGCTCATACTTGGATTCGTTATGGGGCCAGGTGGTAGTCCGCGGTGAAGATAGGTATTGTACGGATCCTTTATTTTATAATCCTCATACAATAGACGGCGGCGTTTGCCAATAATATAATTTATTGTCGGATCGGCCTGTAAACGCATTCCCCTCTTAAGTCGGTTCCAATACAGTCCACTAATTGTAGCCTTCTCGCTGTCAGCTTTTGCTTCCCATTCTATAATTGAGGCTAAGGTAACAATCTCATCAACCGATCTGTCGAGTTTATCGAAACGTTTTTTATTATTTAAAACCACTGCTTTATGGAATTCCCGGAGAACCCTTTTAAGAACAGATTCGGGAGAAGAAGTCCAATACAAAGAATAAGTATTGGGATAAAGACGCCCGATCACATCTTTTTTATCTAATCCGATGGAGGCTAAAAAAGAACTGTCACTCAAAGTTTTTGCAAGAGCAAGAGAATCAAACTGTAAATCAGTAGCAACAGAAGAGATGATCTTTCCTTTAAGTCTTCCGGGTAGAATGGTCACAGAAACGGGATCCTGTATTCCTCTTGCCAACTTTGAGAGAAATTTTTCATATGAATAGCCGTGATCTACAAGATAATGCCCCTTCCGAAAATTATGCCACCCTAATAGATTCGCAGCCCAATTAAATTCTTTACGACTTCCTATAAGATTCGAATCAGCCAATATTTCTGTCAACTCCGGCAGATTTGTCGGATGCTTGAGATAAATATCAACCGGGTGTTTCGATGATATGGCATTTTCACTATCCAGACGTGCCAAACGTGATTCGGATACGATAAAGGCCGTAAAAAAGCATAAAAGTAATCCTACGATGAGCTCATCATTCGACAGAGGTATTTTAAATTTTTCTTTCAAATACAGATCTAAAATTTATCTTCGTTGAAGCTTAGCTAATAATCGTAATATCTCTATATAAAGCCATACAAGGGTGACCATAAGTCCGAACGAAGCATACCACTCAAAATACTGGGGAGCCCGTGCTTGAACTCCCTTTTCAATCATATCGAAATCCAGAACCAGATTTAAGGCAGCAACGCCGACAATGATAAGACTAAAACCAATACCCATCAGCCCATTCCCATGAATCAGACTCAGTTGAATGCCAAAGAAGCTTAAAATGATGCTTGCAAAATAGACCAGCGCGATACCACCGGTGGCTGCAACGACCCCCATTCGAAATCGGCGGGTTACTTCAATAAGCCCCGATCGATATGCGATAAGCATAGCTGCAAATACGCCCAATGTTAAGAATATAGCATTATAGACAATCCCATTGTAAGCATGCTCAAACACGAGTGAGATTCCGCCTAAAAATAACCCTTCCAAAGCCGCATAAATCGGTGCTGTGATGGGAGACCACTCTTTTTTAAAAATGGTTACCATGGCGACAATAAATCCACCGAAGGCTCCTCCCAACATAAATCCTTGTGATGGGTGCGACCAACTGATGGTAGCTCCAAGCAATAAAATCAGAAAAAGAATTCCGGTTTTATTGATGGTACCGCTGATTGTCATAACTTCACCAGCAGGAATAGCCTGATCGACTTCTTGAAAAGTCTTTTCACTCAGAGTAGGATTTCCAGATTTCATAAATAAATGATCATTTAAAATTTTGGTGTTAAATATACCATGCAGGTATCACTAATAACAAAATTTCAGCAAAAAAATTTTAAAAAATATTCTTGTAACAATCTGTCTCATCCTACGTAAAAGGATTTGGAAGAGCAACAATTTGGATGCTTCTCAAGCACCAAATGCCCTAAAGAATAAGGCTCCCGACTTTGAACGGTTGGGAGCTTTTTTATTTGGCTGTTCAATATATAAAACAAATTATGTCCATATATAAAGTTTAATTAAAAGGAGCCTTTTCCAATCAGGCAAATCCGGTGTATCTTGTTCTTCATTCTGTACCCCAATCAGCATTCCCTGTCATATCCCCGAGTGAACTATTTTAAACCAGATACAGACTGTGATTGCAGAAAAGAAGAGCTCATTTTTTTTTAAAAAAAGTGTAGACCTTTTCTATCAACCAAGTTACTGGCTATTTATAATCACCTGATCCGAAGCAAGCCCATTAGCGGTGGCTGTAACAGTAATTTGACCAGACTTTCCAGCCTTACCACGAATAACGACAAGTGCTTTTCCATGAAAGGCGTCACGCTCGTGAGAATGAAAAGAAGTGAAATTCGTCGGGTTCCCATTTGCCGTAGAAACAATTTCTCCGGCTCCTGAGATTATAAATTTAATATGATTATCTGCCTGGGGAACAAGCGTCCCTTCGTCATCCAAAATATTAAGAGTCACATAAGACAGATCCTTCCCATTGGCTTTAATGGTATCACGATCGGCTGTAAGTTTTAATTTAGCCGCCTTTTCAGCCGTTTTAACCACATCAGTGGCCCACTTTTTTCCATTTTTATACGTAACTACCTTGAGTTCTCCCGGTTCATATCTAACGCTGTCCCATCGGAAACGGTACTGGTATTTTCCTTTTTTTCTTCGTCCTAAAGATTTACCATTTAAAAATAGTTCCGCTTCATCAGCAGAAGAAAAAACTTGTACCGGGGTAATTTTGCCATTCCGATTCGGCCACGTCCAATGTGGAAGGATATGAGCCATCTTATGATTCCGGCGCCATTGTGATTGATAAAGATAAAATCGGTTTTTCTTGAAGCCAGCCAGATCTATAATTCCAAAATAAGAGCTTCTTGACGTATCAAACGGAGTGGGTTCTCCCAAGTAGTCCCACCCGGCCCAGACGAAACGTCCGCCGATGTAGGGCCACTTGTCCTGGGATTCGAATTCCTCATCAGGAGAAGCCCCAAAATCTGCATAATTCAATCCATAAGAGCTAACTTGCTTATGCAGACTATCCAATCCACTGCCGGTGCCAACCGGGGCTCCCTTCCCAGAACTTACGGGAAAGGTATAGACGCCCCGAGAACTAACAGTGGCTGCTGTTTCGCTACCGTATATAAAGGTATTTGGATAATTTTTTCTAAATACCGGGTACTTGGCGCCTCGATCACGTACGCCAGTGCCCTGATAGTTTAAGCCAATAATATCGACTCCATCCGGAAACGGTCCTGAAGCTTTTGCGTTGTTCATAGCAGCCGTCGTGGGACGGGTACGGTCTTCCTGGTGAACGATATTCGTTAAAGAGTTCCCTATAGTTTCTGCGGCCTTATCGCCACCATCCCACTGCTCGCCTACTTCATTGCCGACACTCCACATAAATACACTTGGATGATTGCGATCACTTAGTACCATTGCTCGCAAATCCTGCTCATGCCAGTTGTCAAATAGAAGATGATAATCATTGGGCGTCTTTTTTATTTGCCAGCAATCAAATGCTTCATCCATGACAAGGATTCCCATCGAGTCTGCCAACGCTAAAAATTCGGGCGCAGGTGGATTATGGGATGACCGGATAGCATTCACTCCCATTTTCTGCAACATTTGAAAACGTCGCTCAATAGCACGTCTGTTTACAGCCGCTCCCAATGAGCCCAGATCGTGATGCATGTTTACCCCCTTGATCTCAACAGGTTCGCCGTTTACCAACAGTCCCCGGGTTGGATCAAATTGCAAGGTTCGTATGCCAAATTTCGTCTCATATTGGTCAACAATATTATTTTTGATACGAACAGTCGTTATGGCCAAATATCTGTTTGGGGTTTGATTTGGCTTTGGTCCCCAGAGTTCAGGATTTGTTATATTAACCGTTTGGGTGGTTGTAGAGGCACCACCCGAGGAAAGCTGCAATGCTACCGGAGCTGTTTTTGCCACGGCATCAGCCGTCTTGTTTCCATGGTTATCTAATTTAAAAAAGGACGTCGTTATGGATGGAGATACCTGATCATCTGAATCATTATCCACTTTTACATTTAATGCAATTTCTGCATTTTCGGGGGATGCCGATTTAGTTTTTACAAAGGTACCCCAGTGGGCTATATGAACAGCTGATGTTTTGACCAGCCAGACATTTCTGTAGATTCCGGCCCCGGGATACCAACGGGAAGAATTGGGCGGATTATCTAATCGAATGGCCAACTGATTTGCGCCCTTTTGCAAATACGGAGTGATATTAAGTCTCCATGAAGTATATCCATAAGGCCACCCCCCGGCTAAATGTCCATTTACCCAAACGGTTGCGTAGGACATGGCACCATCGACATCAAGAAAAACCTCTTTTCCAAGATTTTCAGAAGAAATCATTATCTTTTTACGATACCAACCTACTCCACTGGTTGGAAGCCGGCCCATTCCGCCCCCGCCTTTATGGGTAAACGGACCTCCAATAGCCCAATCATGGGGAAGATTTATCGTTTGCCACCGGGAATCATCAAAGTCAGGTTGTACATATGAAATATTACCGCCTGGATTTCCTTCCGGCTGCTCAAACTTTTTTGAGGCATTTTTAATCAATGGATTACTTGTCGGCAAAATCCATTCTTTTAGAGAATCATAAGACAAATCGGGGGCATCGGCAGGATCTCCCTTTGTAAAATGCCAACCGTTATCAATTAACTTTTTCTGTCGAGAAGATTTTTGAGCTGAGGCACTGGTAGAAAAGAAACAAATTGTAAGGACTACTGAACAACAGCATACTGATATTTTAAAAAAATATTTCATATCCAATCGTAGATGATAACGAAAATAATTCAGGCTAATTTTAGCACAACTGATCATAGGATTCTCTTAAAGTGAATCGTTTATCTTTTTGTGGTATTATAATGAAGGATATAATTTAAATGACGACTAAAAGTTATCTGAATTTCATAAGAACCAATCAATAGAGACAACAAGACAGTTAATAGCTCTTAGACCGTTTGTCCCCCCATTTGAGTGATAAAAATATGATCACCGTTTGAGGAAGTTAACTCATCTTTATCTCTTTCGTTATCACTTCAGTAGTATTCGCATCAATTCTACCTGATAGGCCGGGTTGTTTTCCTCCCACGCTGATACGAATAATATTCCCGGGCTGAACCATGGATCCGGTATCGTCGACAAGCGCAAGCTGCTCTGGCTTTAAATTAAAATGGATCTCCTCGGTTTCTCCAGCTTTAAGATGTATTCTCTTAAAGCCCTGCAAAGAATGCACGGGCCTTTTTAGCTTTGCATTCGGATGATTTATATACAACTGCACAACTTCATCCCCCGCACGGTCACCGGTATTTTTGACGGTAACGTCGAGATCTAATGACTTTCCTTTTTCAATGGACGGAGGAAGCCTTAGATCAGAATAACTGAACTTTGTGTAGCTCAAACCATGACCAAAAGGATAAAATGGTTCACCTTTGAAATACTTATATGTCCGGTTATCCATGTCATAATCCGTAAAAGAGGGTAAATCATCGACCGATTCATAAAAAGTGACCGGCAATCGACCGGCGGGACTATAATCACCAAATAACACATCGGCTAAAGCTTCTCCACCTGCTTGTCCCCCATACCATGCCTCAAGGATAGCCGGAACTTGCCTGCTGACCGATCCAACTGATACGGAACTACCGCTCATCAACACAAGCACTACAGGCTTATTCATTTGGCTAATTTCTTCTATCAATTGAATTTGGGTATCTGGCAGCTTAAGCCTGGTACGGTCACCTCCTTTGAAGCCTTCTACCTCCAAATTCATCTCTTCGCCTTCGATTTGCGAGTTTAATCCCATGCAAAGTACTGCGACATCTGACTTCTGAACCGCTTTTTTTGCTTCGCCCAGAAGATCTTGTCCGGGAATATGCCATATCAAATGGGATTGAGGGTCCGGACCAACATTATAATATTCAATTTTTATATCATATGTTTGTCCCGCTTTCATCGATATCCGTGTTGTTTCATTTCCCCGTTCCTTGCCTAACCTGCCTTTGGATTTTAGCAACTTGCCATCCAAATAAACACGATATCCATTTAAACTGCGAATAGCTAAAAAGTCCATTACGTAGGTTCCCGTCACCGGTGCTTTAATTTTGCCCGTCCATCGAACGGAAAAAGGATCAGACATTTTTCCGGTAACCGGTGTATCATTCAACCAAATAAAATCAATTTGATTATCAACACGGGTAATCGAAGGCTTACCATTGAAATTCTCATTATCGTAATATTCGGCATATAACCCGTTCCCCGATCCCTTGGATGGAATCAAATACTTGCTGTCAATCGGAACTAAACGGGGAATGCCTTCTGCTTCATTCGATCCAAGTGCATAATTGACCTCCGTTTGATCAGACACCGCTTTTTTTATTCCGTCAAGTGGCGTACTCGCATAACCTGGCGTACCATGATAATTTCCGAGCATAGTCCAGTAGTAGTCGGCATTAGGTCCAATCACTGCAATAGAATTAAGATCTTTTTCTAGCGGCAACAATGGAGATTCTTCCGATTCATCTGAATCATTTTTAAGCAATACAATAGATTCTCTGGCCAGCTGACGCGCCAACTTTCGATGCTCCGAACTATCTACGACCGAATAGGGCGTATTGGCATATGGCACTTTGGATGGATCGTCAAACATTCCCAATCGAAAACGGGCCTCTAACAATCGCTTTAATGATCGGTCTATCTCCTCCTCTTTGATTAACCCTTGTTCTACAGCTTTTACCAAATGAGGATACGTACTGCCACAATTGAGGTCCGTACCATTGCCCACAGCCAAGGCCGCTGCTTTTTCCGGGGAAGAAACTACATGATGGTCATCCTTATTATAAAAATCCTCTACAGCCCCACAATCAGAAACAACATATCCTTCAAATCCCCAATCTTCGCGAAGGATCGATTCCAATAAGGGATTATTACCACAGCATGGCATTCCTCTTAAACTATTATAGGCACACATAATAGAAGCAACTTCGGCTTCTTTAACAGATGTTTTAAAAGCGGGCAAATAGGTTTCCCAAAGATCGTGATCACTCACTTTGACATCAATCTCATGCCGCAATGGTTCGGGACCATTATAAACAGCAAAGTGTTTAGCTGTAGCTATAACCTTGTAGTATGTGGGATGATCTCCCTGGAGTCCTTGGATAAAAGCCTTGGCTAATTGTCCCGTTAAATATGGGTCCTCTCCATACGTCTCCTGACCACGGCCCCAGCGGGGGTCTCTGACAATATTGATATTCGGCGACCAAAAAGTAAGTCCGGTGTAAATGTCTCTGTTTCCATGTTTGATCGCAGTATGATGCTTAGCCCGTGCTTCATCCGAGATAGCATCAGCTGCCTTTTGCAAGAGAGGTGTATCCCAGCTTGCGGCCATCCCGATAGCCTGGGGAAATACCGTGGCATAACCGGCCCTGGCCACTCCATGAAGACACTCGTTCCACCAATTATACCTTGGGATACCGACTCGTTCAACGGCAGGAGCATCAAACTGCATTTGGCTTACTTTTTCTTTGAGTGTCATCTTTTCTACTAAGGCATCAATCCGATCAGAAAATTCCGGTCCTTTGGTTGTACCTTTGGGAACTATTCTGCCCAATCCGGTCGCGTTAAACGCAAAAAAACCGGCAGCTGCCGCACCCGCTGTCAGAAAATCTTTCCTGCTTATTTCTGTCTGTTTAACATCTTTATCTTTATCCCTGCTTTTTGTCGCTTCCGATCGTTTTTCATCCATCGTAATTCCCTGTTATTTATAATTAATACTATCGATACTCCCTATTTGTCCGGTTGAAGGATAATGCCTAAGGACGATCAAAAAAAGTTTCCTAAATATTAAAAGCCTGATAATTAAGGCAAAATAGCCAATTTTAAAGTGGTTATTATAATACCTCATTCACTTATGATAACAGTTTTTACGTTTAGCCAGATATGTACAAGGTCATTTTTCCTCAGAATTTACTGTCTGTTTTAATATACCTGATCACTAAACTAAACCGTCATTGAAATTATTTGAAATAGCGTTTTGCAAATTTTATAAAATATGGCCAATTAGGGACATCCGTATGCGGACCAAAATGCTGACGAAAAGCGAGATCGCCATCCAACAATGCCTTGCCCATTGGCGGCATGGTATCAGTACCCAATCCTTTTTTACCAAGCAACTTATAGACGGGGCCCGCAGCCACTTCAGCCATAAATTGTCCTTTATCATCCACCCACGGACCTTCAACTTTAGGAGATCCACAACTGATAAACAGAGGCCGTGGAGCACACATAGCAATCAATTCGTGCGAATCCACCTTTAAATCATTGGCATCAAGAGGGCCTGCATACGCAATAAAGTTGCCTGCAAACCAGTGATATTCACCCGAGGAACTTAAAATACCAATTGTTTCACCGTGATTTCTGCGATATAAGGCCGCCCCACCCTTTCCGGAAGATCCTACGAGTACGATCGCAAATCGCTGGTCATAAGCCATGGTCACTAATACTGCTTTGCCTAGTCGGGAAAGGCCTTCGAGGCCAACTTTTTTTGCATTGACGTCCTCATCCGTTTCAAGATAGTCAAGCGACCGACTTGCTCCCCAGGCCCATGCCCTCAGGGCTCCCCAATCATCCGGTGAACGTGGCTGTCCTTTATTGACTAATCCGATGATGCCTTTTGTCAAACCGGCACCATTATCAGCTTGCACACTTTGAGGCATATAAACAGCATAACCCCAACCCTGATTAAGAAGCTGCTCCTTCCAACTAGGTTTATCCGAATTACGTTTTGGAAAATGAAATCCGGGTGGCAACCTGTAGCCAAAATGCATGATCACAGGAACCGCCTTCTCGACATTTTCAGGGGTAATAACTGACAATTGAATATTAACCGAAATTGCAGGATAGGATGAATTATCTACATGGCCCATCACCTTTTTCTGTACGGCATTGATATCTCCTATCGTCGTATCTCGAGTGCTTGTCACCTCCCATTTTACGTCGGGTACATTATCAGGAACTCTACCAAAAATCTCTTCGGTAAATGCTTTTTTTATTTCTGGACGTTTCTGATTCCACCAGATTTCCTTGTTAGTGACCCTCTTGCCATTATCTAATTTCAAAGGATCCGGTAAATGATCATAGGGATTGGCCTTGGACTCATCATAATTTGTCCATTTTCCCCATGGACCGCGAGCATAAGGATACCCAGCCGAATCCGTCCAACCATTGGAATTCTTCCGCTTAAAGGTACCATCAGGCCTGTTTGGATCTTCAGAAGGTGGCGGAAGATAATCCGGTAATGTAATATCAAGTTTATTCAGCATCCTCTGCCAATTCTTATGCGTTTCTTGCTCCATTTCTTGACGACTCTTACTGCCGTTCTGTGCAATAGCAGAAGTTGTAAAAAATAAGCCCATCAAAAATGTTAGCAAGCAACCTAAGGTATTAGCATTAATATGTTTTCTCATTTACCAATGTAATTTACTTTGCAATTGTGAATCCAAAAATGGTCCACTAATACATACTTATTCGATAGTCAGAGTTGCTTCTACTGGTTCAGGTGCTCCCAGCTCTTTGCTCCTTTGGGTGGGTACCGAACCCGCTACAATAATTTTGAAGTTACCAGGCTCCAAGACTTTCTCCCCTTCTTCATTAACCAGTTTCAGCATATCAGGGGAAATATTAAAACTTACCTGCGTTGACTCACCCGGTTTCAAATGTATTCTTTTAAACCCTTTAAGGGATTCGTTGGGAACCCGAACAGAAGCTTTCACATCTTTTATATAAAGCTGTACCACCTCATCCGAAGCATGATCGCCGGTATTTTTGATCATTGCTTTTACTGTAGTTGATTCACCTGAATTGATTGAATTTGAGCCAAGCTGAATATCAGAATACTCAAATGTGGTATAACTCAAACCAAATCCAAAAGGATACAACGGTTCCGCATTCATATAACGGTAAGTTCGTCCTTCCATCGAGTAATTTTCATAATCAGGAAGTTGATCCAACGATTTAGGAAAAGTGATCGGGAGTCGACCGGAAGGTGATTTTTTTCCAAAAACAACATCTGCCACGGCATTGCCCCCTTCTTCTCCCGGGTACCATGCCAGTAATACAGCATCAGCCAGTTTCTGGACTTCTGCCAGGTTCATAGGACTTCCTCCGGTTACGATAGCCACGACGGGTTTATCATTACCCTGCGTCAATTTTTTCAGATAATCAATCTGATTTTCAGGGATATTGTAATCCAGACGATCACCAAAATGCTTTGAAGCGATGGCAGCTCCTTCTTCTCCTTCGAGCAACGGGTTAATTCCTAAGACAGCAAAAGTCACGTCAGATACTTTCGCATTGGGACTCGACCAGTCAATGGGATTAACATTCGGACGATCCAAGAGTTCACCCTGTACGTAACGAATCTGGCTGCCCGGCGCTACAGCATGGGCCAATCCCTCCATTATCGTTACAATATTATCATTAATTCCATGATAATTGCCTATCATAGCTTCTACACTTGCAGCCAGTGGTCCCGTTACGAAGTATCGCGAAAGATCATTTTTCAGAGGAAGTACCCCATCATTCTTTAACAATACAACTGATTCAGTAGCAGCCTCTCTGGCTAATGCACGATGTGCCTTACTATTAATGACATCCGTAGAAATATCGCTGTACGGATTTTTATTCGGTGGATCAAATAGTCCCAATTTGAAACGTGTTTTAAGTAAAGTCTCCAAACGCTGATCAACTTGATTTTCACTTATCAATCCCTGGTTGACAGCAGTGGTCAGACTTGAATACATATCACCGCAATTCAGATTAACTCCAGTCTTCAAAGCCAACGCCGCTGCATGAGCGCTATCCGGCGATACATTATGTCCACTTTTCAAAAAGTCATTCAGCGCTCCGCAATCAGAAACTACATGTCCCTGGAAATTCCATTTTTGTCGAAGCACCTGATTTAGCAGATAATCGTCGGCACAGGCAGGATGCCCATTGATCGCATTATAAGAACACATTACTGTCTCAACTCCAGCATTAACCAATGCTTTAAATGGCGGCAGATAAGTCTCATACAAGTCCTTTTTGGAAGCTATGGCATTAAACTGGTGGCGCACCTGTTCGGGACCACTATGGACGGCAAAGTGCTTAGCTGTTGTTGCGGTTTTTAAATAATTCGGATCATCGCCCTGCATTCCTTTAACAAAAGCTGTTCCCATTACGGAGGTCAAATATGGATCTTCCCCATAGGTTTCCTGTCCACGCCCCCACCTGGGATCCCTGAAAATATTGATGTTCGGTGACCAAAAAGTGAGTCCACCATATTTTTGCCGATATCCTTTCGCAACCGCCGCATTGTACATTGCCCGAGCTTCATCCGAGATTGCTGTTGCCTCCCTATGTAATAAATCCGGGTCAAAAGTAGCTGCCAGACCAATTGCCTGTGGAAAAATGGTAGCCGTTCCGGAACGTCCCACCCCATGAAGTCCTTCATTCCACCAATCGTATTTCGGCACATCCAGCCTGGGGATTGCCGACGCCGAATTTTTCATCTGAGAAACTTTTTCCTTAAGGGTCATCCTATTTACCAAATCTTGCACCCTAGCGTCTATTGGTTTTGTATAGTCCTTGTAAAGCGGTTTATCCTGTGCCTTCAGACTTTGTCCAAATGCAATAAAAAGTATGCATGCGACGAAACTAACTTTGATAATTTTCATATCCCTTTTCGATTATATTTCTGTTGAATAAATGTTGATTTTTTAAAGATCGATGACACTGAGAATTTGAGCCTAATGCCTTAGAGCAAATATCCATATAGAACCAAACTAAATGGAATTGCTATTGGCCAAAAGAAATAAACAACTGAATCAATTATGCTCGTAATACTTAGTATGCTCCAGCTTCTTATAATATTCGAGCGTATGCGAAGGTTTTTCGTACTGATCAGGTATCGGTCGCTTGGAGAAGGTCTGGAAATAGAGTACACAGGCATTCCTCCACCAAACAGCATCATGCTCCTGGATTTTCAGTAATGATTTTACATGTTGGTATCGCTCCTGATCAATCAAACCCTCTACCGAATTCCATGTCTTCTGCATATTTCTTACCATATCCACTCCTTCATAATATTCATGAACAAGTTGTTGCCAAAGCGTACGCCCGGAATTCATCTTATAATCCCAAGGCACGTGATGAAACCAAAGCAGTAGCTTATCCGGAGTAGACTTGAGATTACGAAACTCACTTTGTACGGGTTCATGATATTGTTCCACAGCGTTACTACCTGTTTTCGTCCGATCAAAGCCAATACCCACAGAATCCGCCCGGTGGTAATAAACAGCCGTCCAATCGCGACGTGGCATATCTACCGTCCACGGCGCAGGTCCATAATGTTGTCCCTGTATACAAAGGTGAGCCAATCCTAAAGGCTCTCGATATTTAACGCCGGCCTCCCGTGATTTCATCATCATTGCCTTCACAGGTTTTATGAATTTTTCATTATTTGTAAATGTCATCCGAATCCAGTCATCAGCAATATTTTCGGATGAAAGCGTCGGATTCCAAGCCATCCGTCCAAAGACAAACCAATTTGCTTGTGCGAATGGATGATTAGTCCAATTTCTATCATTACCTGTATTAGCTACACCTGCTATGCCCGTTTGATTATAATCATACACTTTTCCCTCAATGACCTTAGCTACCGTCGACCCTTTTCCCTTGGCATACGTATCCGAATCCAGCACCTCCTGATACAAGGGGCCCAAATAGGTCAAGTGATTACTAAAGCCAAAATATTCCTGGGTGACTTGTAACTCCATCATCGTGTTTGTCTTTTTAAGCGCCCCGAATAACGGATGGAAAGGTTCACGAGGTTGAAAATCAATAGGGCCATTCTTAACCTGAAGAATGACATTATCATCAAATTTACCATCAAGCGGCACAAATTCATCATAGGCTTCCTTGGCACGATCCTCACCTCCGGCATTGTAAACGAAGGCCCTCCACATTACAATACCGCCATGTGGTTTCAACGCTTCTGCCATCACATTAGCCCCCTGTGCATGCGTGCGGTTATAATCGGCCGGTCCCGGCTGTCCCTCAGAATTGGCTTTCACAAGAAAGCCTCCAAAATTGGGAATATATTTATAAATCTGATCCACTTTTTGTTTCCACCATTCACGTACTTTGGGGTTCAAAGGATCAGCCGTCTTCAGTCCCCCGATTCGCATGGGGGCATAAAAATTAGCAGAAAAATAGACTTTAATTCCGTATGGACGAAAAACATCCGCAAGCGCGGCTGCCTTTTTTATAAACTGCTTCGTCAGAATCCTCGGATCGGCATTAACGTTATTCAATACCGCCCCGTTAATTCCAATTGAAGCATTAGCACGTGCATAATCAGTATAACGTGGCGCCTTATATTCAGGCAGTTTTGACCATTGCCAAAGAGACAGGCCAGCATATCCCCGCTCTACCGTTCGGTCCAGATTATCCCAGTGATCCAATATACGATGTTTTATTTTAGGTTCGCTTTTGATAGAAATGCCCCGTATATCCTTATTCGTCTGTAACTGACGTAAAAAATTGAATACTCCATATAGAACCCCGATATCACTATTGGCCGCAATAACAATATGATTGTTCCCATTTATCTTGCGCTCCTCAATCAAAAATCCCTCATCATTTATATCAGCCAATTTTTTATCCAGATTCAAAGAAGCAATGAGTTCAGAACCTTTAGGCGTACCAACAATTATGCTGCTGTGTTCACCGGAAATTGATGATCGAACGGGCATCGAAGTATCAAGCAGGCCTTTCAATCCCTTGACGATCTCACTTTTGGCAGCTTCTATCGTCGGAGAATCCTGCTGAATAATAATACCGTTTATCTCTGATCGATATTCCTTTAATAAGGTAGCATTCTCAATTTTATCATATCGGAGCCATAACCGATAACCGTCCTCAGCCTTTGTAACCTGACATCCGAGAAATACTGATAATAAAAATGAAAAAAATATGATCTTACCTATTTTAGCCATCATCGTGATCAATTTTATTTATTCCTGTGCAACCATCCGTTTATTCAATGTAAAAAAACAAATGGAATAGCTAGTAATATGAATAAGTATAGAACGTTATGCAACCGATTGCAGAATATTTTCGGGATTATCTTGCACCTGTGTAAAAATTTTATAGATTTGATTAGAATAAATGCTTAATAATACACACTTTCTAGAACAATCTATTGCAATAACATTAAGAAGAGTTAGATTTCATTTTTTCAAATTATATAACGTTAACAATTATAATAACCATTGAAGGACAATAAGGAAGTTACCATTTACGATATAGCTGAGGCTCTTGAAGTCTCTCCTTCTACTGTTAGCAGAGGCTTAAAAGGACACCAATCCATTAGTTCGGATACGAAAAAGAAAGTAAAGGCGCAGGCCCAAAAAATGGGTTATCGTTCTAATATCTTTGCAAAAAACTTAAGACGTAAAAAAACAAATACCATTGGGGTAATTGTGCCCAAATTGAATAGCCATTTTATGTCTTCAGCAATTGCAGGAATGGAAAAAATTGCTAATGAAAACGGATATAATCTTCTCATTAGTCAATCTCTGGAAACAGAACAAAAAGAGAAGACAAATGTAGAAACAATGTTTGAAAATCGCGTTGACGGACTTGCGGTTTCTCTGGCCTATGATACAAATGATTTATCCCATTTTGATCCCATCATTGAAAATGATATTCCCCTGATATTTTTTGATCGCGTGGGATATTATAAATCAGCGGCTAACGTCATTATAGATAATTTCCAGGCAGGATATCAAGCAGTAACACACCTACTGGAACAAGGTTGTAAAAGAATAGCTCATATAACCGGTAATTTGTCACGAAATGTCTATGAAGATAGACTCAAAGGTTATAAAAAAGCACTAAGTGACTATGACATATCTTTCAATCCTGAATATCTCATCCAAAATGATCTCTCAGACGAAGCGGGTGTTGAAGCTGCAAAGACTATTTTGGATATGAAGCCTCTTCCGGATGGTATCTTCGTGACAAGTGATTCCCCTGCTATTGCCTGCATGAATACGCTTAAAAAACAAAAGATTAACATTCCCGCAGATATTGCTATTGTCGGATTTAATAATGACCCCATTGCCAGTTATATTGAGCCAAAACTTACAACTATAAACTATCATGGCACTGAAATGGGAAAAGTTGTTGCCAGAAATTTAATTAACCATCTCAAAGGCGATTATAATATTTCAGTAACTAACACTATCATCTTGGGTACGGAATTAGTTATTCGGGCATCTTCTCAAAGAAAACCATAAAAACTCGAACACCAAGAAAATATTTCTTCCTATCTCTACCCCTCTGTCTTAATTGGTTAAGATGACTCCATAGACAAATCTATAGATTGATTTTCTTAACATTCGTTGCTTGTTTTATATGAAAATTTTCGGGCAGAACTCTATTAATTAATAAAAATAATGTAACAATTTCGTCGACTAAATTTTTATTATTATATTATTGTGCAATCGATTGCACAATTTATAAATAAGATTACATATGCCAGATAAAAAAACGTTGAAGATTCATCCTAACGATAATCTCTTAGTTGCCCTTAAAAGACTGGAAGCAGGTCAGGAAGTCACCTGTGATGGGCAGCCTATCATCCTGAGAAATAGTGTGCCGGCAAAACATAAGTTTGCGGCTACCGATCTTAAAAGCGGGGATAAAGTTTATATGTATGGTTTAACTGTTGGGACGGTTAATGAAGATATCCCTGCAGGTGGAGTTCTTACAACTGAAAATACCAATCATTCGGTATCGGGATTCTCATCATGGTCGGGAAAGCCTTCCTGGAACGCCCCTGATGTCAGTCGATGGGAAAATAAAACATTTATGGGATATCACCGTGCTGACGGTCAGGTGGGGACAGCTAATCATTGGCTTGTCATCCCTTTGGTATTTTGTGAAAATCGGAATGTTAATGTTATTAAGAATGCCTTTGTCCAAGAATTGGGATATGCTAATCCTGATATGTATCGACAGTATGTTTCTGAACTGGTAAAACTTTACAGAGAAGACAATGTCGATAAAATTAAAAACCAGGTCTCCCCTCCCAAAAAATCGAAATTGGAAAAACAGGAACAATTATTCAAAAATGTTGATGGAATCAAATTTTTGACCCATGAAGGTGGATGTGGAGGAATTCGGCAGGATGCCGAAGCGCTTTGCGGACTGCTGGCAGGTTATATCCATAATCCTAATGTGGCTGGCGCAACAATATTAAGTTTAGGCTGTCAAAACGCACAGGTTGATATCCTAAAAGAAAAAATCAATAATCTTACCTCAGACTTACAAAAACCGCTTTATATTTTTGAGCAGCAACAAAGTGGTACCGAGTACGAAATGTTGACATCTGCAATTCGCCAGACTTTTTTAGGACTTACCGAAGTAAATAAACTAGAACGCAAACCCGCACCGCTAAGTAAACTTACGATTGGAATGGAGTGTGGGGGATCAGACGGATTTTCAGGTATTTCTGCCAACCCAGCTGTCGGACATGTCGGTGACCTGCTTACTGCACTTGGAGGATCGGTTATCCTTGCTGAATTTCCGGAACTCTGCGGTGTTGAACAAGAACTTATCGATCGGTCGATGAACGAAGATATTGCCAATCGATTTACTGACCTCATGCAACGTTATTCAGATGCGGCCGAAGCTTCAGGATCTGGCTTTGATATGAACCCCTCTCCCGGCAATATTAAAGACGGACTTATAACCGATGCTATGAAATCTGCAGGAGCTGCTAAAAAAGGCGGAACTTCACCAGTTCAAGCCGTACTCGACTACACTGAATATGTGCGTGAGCCCGGATTGAACTTGTTATGCACCCCCGGTAATGATGTGGAAAGCACTACCGCAGAGGTGGGGTCCGGTGCTAATATCGTTTTATTTACAACAGGCTTGGGTACCCCCACCGGGAATCCTGTTACTCCCGTCGTAAAAATTTCTTCTAATAGTGAACTTGCTAAACGTATGCCTGATATTATCGATATCGACAGTGGATCAATTATATCGGGAGAAAAAACGATTGAAGACGTTGGCGAAGAGATTCTGGATTACATCATTGATTTGGCAAGTGGAAGAGTTGAAACCAAAGCCATGCAGCTGAACCAAGATGATTTCATTCCCTGGAAACGAGGCGTATCCTTATAGAGAGCTTTGCAAAACGTTCTCTTTTTGCTAGCCCAAATTATTTCCTGTTGGCAAACCAAAAAGTAAAACGGTACTCGAGTTATCATCTAAGATTTAACGTGAATTCTATTAGACTTACCGAAGAGTTGTAAAGGACAGCTCTGTTGATCATTTTAAATTACCAGTTTCCCGCAGACAGGCTAAACGTGAGTTCGGAGGAAGACTCCAAATGTCGAATCAGCCCCTG
>Ga0102962_1000165_pt1 | contig 37877 bp, 30 predicted proteins | sample SalPonF2_C_D2_MG_FD_84519 | JGI IMG/M metagenome (GOLD analysis project Ga0102962, IMG submission 84519) | Salt pond soil microbial communities from South San Francisco under conditions of wetland restoration - Salt Pond MetaG SF2_C_D2_MG ...
CCCCCCGCCCGAAGGAGCTGGGGGTTGCGCCGGGCGGCGCTGCCGTGGCTGCTCTTGCTCCCCGCTCTGGCGGTGGTGGGCGGGGTCGTCGGCTACCCCTTCTTCCGCACCTTCTACCTGGGGTTCTTCAACGCACCGCTTCTCGGCAAGACCCGCACCTTCCTGGGTCTTGCCAACTATCTTCATGCCTTCCAGACGCAGGAATTTCGCGCCGCTGTTCTGCATACGCTGCACTTCACGGTGGGCTCGATCGGGCTGGAGCTGGTGCTGGGCGTGGCCGTGGCGCTGTTCCTCAACCGCGCGTTCCTGGGCCAGCGCTTCCTGCGCGCCCTGCTGATCCTGCCGTTGGCCTTGCCGACAGTGGTGAACGCCGTGATGTGGCGCTGGATCTACAACCCCGAGTATGGCGCGCTGAACGCGCTGCTCACGCAGCTCCACCTGCTGCCCGGCTACCGCACCTGGCTCGGCACGCCCGGCCTGGCCATGAACATGATCATCGTGGCCGACGTGTGGAAGAACTTCACCCTGGTGGCGCTGCTGGTGCTGGCGGCGCTGCAGACCATCCCCGTCGAGCTGCACGACGCAGCCCGGGTGGACGGCGCCGGCGCCTTCCAGCGCATGCGCTTCATCACGCTGCCCGGCATCCGGCCGGCGCTGCTGGTGGCGCTGGTACTGCGCACGGTGGAGGCGCTCAAGGTGTTCGACATCATCTACGTCATGACCGGCGGCGGGCCGGCGAGCTCCACCAAGACGCTGTCGTTCATGGTCTACCAGGAGGCGTTCAGCTTCCTGAAGCTCGGCACGGCCGCGGCCGACGCCTTCCTGACCGTGGCGTTGATCATGATCTTCGTCGGGATCTACATCCGGCTCCTGCAGTCGCGCGGGGTGGCGGGATGAGCCGCTCGACCCCGCTGCCGGCCGCCGGCCGCGCGCGCGGCCCCCGCCGGCGGCGCGCCGGGCTGGAGGCGGTGCTCACCTACGCCGGTGCCGTGCTGCTGGCGGCGTTCATCCTGGCGCCGTTCGTGTGGCTGCTGATCTCCAGCATCGCGCCGTTGGCCGACCTGTTGCAGCGCCCCCTCCACTGGATCCCGCCGCACGCGACCTGGGAACGCTACCGGACGATCTTCTTCGGCGCCGACGGGCGCGAGTTCCGCTTCGCGCTGCGCAACAGCGCGTTCGTGGCCGGCGTCGCCACGTCGATCAGCCTGGTGGCCGGCATGCTCGGCGCCTACGCGCTGTCGCGCTTCCCCAGCCGCAGCCGCACGGGCTTGCTGTACTTGATGCTGGCGACCTACATGACGCCGCCCGTGGCGATCCTTCTGCCGATCTACCTGATCCTCAGTCGCCTCGGGATGCTCAACACGGTGATCGGCCTGGCGCTCGTCTATACCTCGTTCCTGACGCCTTTCCTGACGTGGATCCTGAAGGGCTTCTTCGACTCGATCCCGGTGGAGCTGGAGGAGTCCGCGATGATCGACGGCGCCACGCGGGTGGGGGCGCTCCGGCGGGTGACGCTGCCGCTGTCGCTTCCCGGCGTCATCACGGCGGTGCTGTTCGGGGTGATCCTCGCGTGGGACGAGTTCCTGTACGCGCTGATCTTCACCTCGTCGGTCGCGGCCAAGACGCTGCCGGTGGCCATCAGCGAGTTCACCTCGCGCCATGCCGTCGACTACGGCCTGATGGCGGCCGGCGGGATCGTGGCGGCGCTGCCGCCGCTCATCCTGGCCTTTGCGTTGCAGCGTTACCTCATCGCCGGCCTCACGGCCGGTAGCGTGAAGGGGTGAGCATGGACCGACAGGCCCGCGACCTGGAGCTGAGCGCCGCGTTGCGGCGCGAGATCGCCGGCCAGCGGGAGGCCGTCGCGATGACGCTGCGCGACGGCGCGCTGGCGTGGCAGCTCGACGCGCTGGCGGCGGACGTGCGTGCGTCGGGAGAGCTTCTGGTGACGGGCATGGGAGCGTCGCTGCACGCCGGCCTGGTCCTGGCGGAGCTGCTCCGGCAGAAGGGCCTCCGCGCATGGGCGCTGCCGGCCTCGGAGCTGCTGCACTACGGCGACGCGCTGGCGGTGCGCCCGCTGCTGTTGATCAGCCAGTCGGGCGCGTCCGTCGAGATCGAGAGGATCCTGGCGCGCGGCCGGGAGGGCGTGCACGCCCTGACGCTGGACGCGGCCAGCCCGCTCGGCCGCTTCGGCGCCGCCGTCATCCCCGGCGGGCCGGAGCGCGCGTACGCCGCCACCCGCTCGTTCACCACCACCCTGGCGGCGCTCTACGCGCTGGCCGGCCGCATGGGCGTGGAGGTGGACGTCCGCAGCGTGGCGGACACGCTGGCTCCGGCGCTCGCGGCGCTGGATGCGCTGGACGAGGCGCGTGCGGCGCTGCAGGGGGTCGACGCCGTCTTCGTCACGGGCCGCGGTCCGCTGCACGGTCTGGCCGAGTACGTGGCGTTGCTGTTGATGGAGCTCACGCGCGTACCGTGCGCCGCCCTCGAGTCCGCGCAGTTCCGGCACGGCCCCAGGGAGGCGGCGGGCGCGCGGCTCGGCGTGGTGGCGCTGGCCGCGCGGGGGAGGCCCGGAGACCTGGTCCGGCGTTTCGCGGCGGAGCTGGCCGACGCCGGCAGCCCCACGGTCGTGCTCGACGCCGGCGGTGCGCCCGCGGCGGAGGGTGGCGCGGTGTCCGTCGCGCTGCCGGCGTCGGACGAGCTGGAGGCCGTGCTGCCGATGGCGGTGGTCGCCCAGCGGCTGGCCGTGGCACTGGCCGAGGCGCGCGGGGTCACCCCGGGGGTGCCCCTGCGTTCGGAGAAGGTGACGCGGGAGGAGTGAGCGGTGGGGCATGAACGCGACGGAGGCCGCGGAGCCGCGCTGGGCTCCCAGGCCGAGGCGCGTGCTGCGCTGCCCGTCCACCTGATCGGCAACGTCAACCTCGACATCGTGATGGGCCCGGTGGAGCCCTGGCCCGCGCCGGGCACCGAGCGCCTGGTCGAGCACCAGGAGGTGCGGGTCGGCGGGGCGGCCGGGGTGGCGGCGATGGCGCTGCAGGCGCTGGCCACGCCCTTACGGCTGCACGCCCGCATCGGCGACGACGCCTTCGGGGCGGTGGTTCGTGATGCGATGGGGCCCGCCGGCGCCCAGCTCGAGACCGTGCGCGCCGGCACGGCGTACTCGGTGGGCGTGACCCACCCCGACGGCGAGCGCACCTTCTTGACCTACCCGGGGCACCTGGCGGCGCTCGACGTGCAGGCGATCGCCGAGGAGCTGGAGGGCTCGCAGCCGGGGCTGGTGCTGGTGTGCGGGTACTTCCTGTTGCCGTCGCTCCGGCGCGGTGCCGGGCTCGAGCTGGTGCGGCTTGCGCGCTCGGCCGGGCATCGCGTGCTGTTCGACAGCGGCTGGCCGAGCGAGGGCTTCACGGACGCCGTGCGGGGGGATCTCGATGCGCTACTGCCGTCGCTCGACGACGTGTTGCCCAACCAGGCCGAGGCGCTGGCCTGGACGGGCGCGGCACGCCTCGAGGACGCCGTCGAGCGCTTGCAACGCTCCGGCGCGCGCGCGATCGTCAAGCGGGGGCCGCGGGGAGCGAGCTGGCTGGAGGGCGGCGAGCTCGCGAGCCGAGCGCCGCCGCGCGTGTCCGTCGCCGACAGCGTGGGTGCGGGCGACTGCTTCAATGCGGCGTTCGCGGCGGCCGTGGCGCGGGGAGCGTCGCATGCTGCCGCCGTGGAGGCGGCCGTTCGCTACGCTTCCAACGTGGTGCAGAGCCGCCCGCGGGACTACGGGGGGCCGGCCTAGCGCGGTGCGCCGAACGCCTCGGACGCGGCGCGCGCCGCCGCGGGGATCGGCCGGCGCTGTGCAGCTATCCGACGGCGCTGGGGAGCGGTTCTCCCGCGAAGTGCGCCGCGAGGTTCTCCACCACCAGCCTCCCCATGGCGTCGCGCGTCTCCACCGTCATGCTTGCCACGTGCGGCGTCAGGGTGACGGAATCGAGTTCGAGCAGCTCGGGCGGAACGTGTGGCTCGTCGGCGAAGACGTCGAGCGCGGCACCGCCGAGTTCGCCAGAGCGCAGGGCGTGCAGCAGTGCCGGCTCGTCCACGATGGCGCCGCGGGCGACGTTCACGAGCACGCCGGAGGGCCCGAGCGCCGCGAGGGCCTCGCTACCGATGGCGCCGCGCGTTTGCTCGGTCGCCGCGGCGCACACCACGAGGTAGTCGCTCTCGTTCGCAAGGGCCTCGAGGGACGCCGCCCGTGGAACGGCGGCATCGTCCACCGGGCGCGGCTGGAAGTACCGCAGATGAACGCCGAAGGGCGCGAGCCGTCGCGCGACCGCCCTGCCGATGCGCCCGAAGCCGAAGATGCCCACCGTCTTTCCGCGAAGGCTCGGGGGAGCGAGAAGGTCCTTGCCCTTCTCCCATTCGCCGGCGCGCACGAAGCGGTCGAGCGCACATATGCGGCGTGCGGCCGCCAGGATCAGGGCCATCGCCAGGTCGGCGACATCGTCGGTGAGAACGTCGGGGGTGTTGGTGACCTGCACCCCCTGCTGGCGTGCGGCGGCCAGGTCGACGGCGTCGACGCCCACGCCGAACACGGCCACGATCTCCAGTTCGGGCAGGCGTCGCATCAGCGTGCCCGACATCCCGACGGCGCCGTTGGTCACGGCGCCGCGCACGCGCGGCGCCACGCGGTCGAGGAAGGCGTCTCGTCCGTCGTCCGCGACGCGCCACAGGTGGTGGCAGGTGAAGCCGCGCTCGAGCGCCTCCATGCTGGCCTCGGACGATAGGCGTGTGAGGACGAGCAGCTCAGGTTTGTCGGTCGCTGGATCCATCGGTGGCGAACCCCTTCAGCTTGGCGCCGCAACTGTCGCGGACGATCAGTCGCGTGGGGACGTAGCGGGTTTCGGGCGGGTCGTCGGGTCGCTCCAGGCGGGCGATCAGCAGCCTGGCGGCCTCCTGCCCGACCGTCTGAGGGCGCGTTGCGATGGTGGTGAGCGCGGGCCGCGACAGGACCGCCTGCTCGAGATCGTCGAAGCCTACCAGCGCGAATTCGCGGCCGACGGTGAGCCCGCCGTCGGCGAGGCCGGCGATGATCCCCAGCCCGACCCGGTCGTTGTAGGCGACCGCGGCGGTGGGCGGCTGCGGCTCGGCCAGCAGGTCGCGGATCGCCTGGTAGCCGGCGCCGCGTGTGACCGGGCAGGGCACGATGCGTTCGGCGTTCAGCCCGTGCCGCTCCATCGTGCGCTCGAAGCCGGCGTGTCGTTGCCGTGTCGCGGAGTGCGGCAGGTCGCCGCCGATGAAGGCGATCCGCTCGTGGCCGAGACCGATGAGGTGCTCCGTGGCCGTGACGGCGGCGCCGTCGAAGTCGATTCCCACGAAGTCGCTCTCGCTTCCCCCGACGCGCCGCAGCACCTCCACGATGGGCGTGCCCGCCTGCCTCACGGTGTCGAGGAATCCCGCCTCGGTCCCGGCCGCGGCGCTCAGGATGAGTCCGTCGACGCCGTGCTCGCGGAGGCGAGAGAGGTAGCGCTGCTGGGCCTCGACGGACTCGCCCGTGTTGACCAGCAACAGCACGCGACCGGCTTCGTCCAGCACGCGTTGAGCGCCGGCGACCATATCGGCGAAGAACGGGTTGGTGATGTCGCCGATCACCACGCCGACAAGGAGGGTCTGGTTGAGGCGCAGCGAGGCTGCGCCGCGGTTGTAGACGTAACCGAGCGCCTTCACGGCCTCGAGCACGCGCTCTCGGGTGGCGGGCGCCGGCAACGGGCTGCCCCGCAGCACCAGTGACACGGTCGAGCGGGAGACACCGGCATGGCGCGCCAGATCGTCGAGGGTGATCCGCTTGCGGCGCACGCTCACTCTCGCAGCTCACCTGCGTTCAGGAACTGCTGCAGCTCCGGCGTCTCGGGCGCGCTGAACAACCGGTCGGGCGGCCCCGATTCCCAGATCTCGCCGTGGTGCATGAACAGCACCTGGTTGGCGACGTTCTTGGCGAACCCCATCTCGTGCGTTACCAGCACCATCGTCATGCCCTCGCGGGCCAGCGAGCCGATCACGCGCAGCACTTCGCCGGTCAGCTCGGGGTCGAGCGCGGAGGTGACCTCGTCGAACAGCATGAGCTGAGGTTGCATCGCCAGCGACCGCGCGATCGCCACGCGCTGCTGCTGCCCTCCGGAGAGTTGCTCGGGCATGGCGTTGCGCTTGTCGCCTAGCCCGACCTGGTCGAGCACGTGGTGGGCGATCTCGCGCGCCTCGACGCGGCTGGCGCCCTTGACGATGCGCGGTGCGATCGTGACGTTCTCCACCACGGACATGTGGGGGAACAGGTTGTAGCTCTGGAAGACCATGCCCACCTCGACACGCAGCGCGCGCAGCTCCTTCGGCGCCAGCGGCATGGCGTGGCCCAGCACCTCCAGGCCGCCGCCGTTGATCTCCTCCAAGCCATTGATGCAGCGCAGCATGGTGCTCTTGCCCGATCCGCTGCGCCCGATGATGACCACCACGCGCCCCTTGGGCACGTCGAAGGTGACGTCCGAGAGGACGGTGAGCTCGCCGAAGCGTTTGGAGACACTCTCAGCTTTGACGACCGACATGGAGCCTTCTTTCCAGAGTCTGGCTGAACTTGGAGAGCGGGAAGCACAGCACGAAGTAGATGAGGGCGACCGCCACGAAGGTCGAGAGCGGGCGGAAGGTAGCGTTGGCGATCAGTTGCCCCTCTCGCGTCAGCTCGACCATGCTGATCAGCGAGGCAACCGACGTGTTCTTGATGAGCTGCACCAGGAAGCCCACCGTGGGGGGCAAAGAGATGCGGAAGGCCTGGGGCAGGATGATGTGTCTGAGCTGCTGCCAGCGGGTCATGGCGAGCGACTCCGAGGCTTCCCACTGGGCGCGCGGGATGGAGTCGATGCAGCCACGCCAGATCTCGCCGAGGTAGGCCGAGCTGAACACGGTGAGGGCGATGGAGGCGGCCAGCAACGGTGGAACGTCGATGCCGACGAGTGCCACGCCGAAGTAGGCCACGAACAGCAGGATCAGCACCGGGGTGCCCTGCACGACCTCGATGTAGGTGGCGCTCAGGCCGCGCAGCACCGGCGAGCGGCCGGTGCGCAGGAGCGCCACCACGAAGCCGGCGGCTCCGCCAAGCGCGAACGCCAGGGCAGACAGCAGGACCGTCCAGCGCGCTGCAAGCAACAGCAGCGTGATGGCGTGCCAGCCGAACTGTCCGAACATCAGGCGTCCCTTCCGTTCGTCCAGAGCCGACGAAGAGGCTTCAGCGGTGCGAAGCTCCACGCAGGGCCGGTGCGAAGTCGGCGCCAGCGCTTGAACGAGGCGTACCCGATGCCCTGGAAGGCGGCCTTCATCAGCAGCGTGATGAGGACGTAGAGCACGCCCACCGCCGCGTAGATCTCGAAGCTTCGGAAGGTGAGCGAGTCGAGGAGCTGCGCCACGCCCGTCAGCTCGCCCACCGAGATGGCGGAGAGCAGGCTGGATGCCAGCATCATCAGGATGAACTGACTCGTGAGCGAGGGGTAGACCGCTTCGATGGCGGGCGGCAGGACCACGTGGCGGAGGATCTGCAGGCGGCTCATGCCGAGCGCTGCGCCGGCCTCGAGCTGGAGGCGGTGGACCGCCTCCATGCCGGCCCGCACGATCTCCGCGGCGTACGCGCCGAGGTTCGCCACCATCGCCACGAGGCCGGCCTCGACGGCCGTGAGCTTGATGCCGACGGTCGGCAGCGCGAAATAGACGATGAAGAGCTGGACCAGGAAGGGGGTGTTGCGCACGGCCTCGACATAGATGGAGACCAGCATGCGCACCGGGCTGGGCCCGTTGTCACGCAGGACCGCACAGGTCACGCCCAGCGCGAAGCCCAGCGCGATGGCCACCGAGGAGATCGTGAGGGTGAGCAGCGCGCCTGCCAACAGCTTGGGAAGATAGTGGATGACCGGGGCGAAGTTGAACTGATACACCGTCTGGCTCCGTAGTTCGCGCGCGACGCGGGCGGCGCCTCCGAGATGCGGTGTGGGCGCGAGAGCGCCCACACCGGTGTACGGTCCGCCGTCAGAAGACGGGCAGGTTGGGGAGCGGCGTACCGATCCACTTCTCGCTGATGGCGTTGAGCTTGCCGTTCAGCTTGATGTTGTACAGGAAGTCGTTGATCCACTGGTGCAGCTGGAAGGCGTCGCTGCGCACGGCGATCGAGTTGGGCTGTGTCGAGAAGGCGAACTTGATCTGATAGTTGTCGCCCTGGTTGCGCTTCTTGAGGATGTCGTTGGCGGTGATGTTGGGGATCGCGATGGCGTCGACCTGCCCGCTGAAGAGGGCCTGCGCGGCCGTCGCGTCGTCCTGGAAGCGCACGATCTTCGTGCCCTTGACGGCGAGGCGCGTCAGCTCCACGTCTTGCGGGCTTCCGCGGGGCACGCCGATGCTCTTGCCCACCATGTCCGTCAGGCTCGACTCCTGCGCCGACGTGGGTGCCAGGATGACCTGCTGGAAGGCGCTGTACGGCATGGTGAACATGACGCTCTTGGCGCGCTCGGGTGTAGGGGCGAGCGTGGCCACCAGGATGTCGACCTTGCCCGAGATCAGCGCCGGGATGCGCGCCGGGGGCGTGAGCGGAACGATCTTGACCTTGACGCCGAGGTCCTTGGCCAACAGGTTGGCGACGTCGACGTCGTAACCCACGGTGTCCCCGTTGGGATTGATGGAGCCGAAGGGGGGGACCCCCGTCACCACGCCGATGGCGACCTCGCCCTTCTTGGTGATCTGGTCGATCGACTGGGCGCTGGCGGCGCTGGCGACAGCCGCCACGAGAAGCAAGGACGCCAGGATTCTGGCTGCAGTCTTCGGGAATCGTCGGATGTACCTCATGGAGTCGCCTCGAGCACCTTCTTGGTCCGCCTTCGCGCGCGCCCATATCCAGTGGGGGACAGGGTTAGATCGATCCAATGAAGCATGACAGGGCGCACCGGGCGGTCAACGGCTTGCAATTCATTAAATCGATCTAAAACCAACGTTACGCCTAGAACCGGGGGCCGTCAACCCCGCCCCGCCCACGGTTCATGTAGGGAGGTCCGGCCCCGTGCCGGCGTCTCCCACGCTCCCATCGTCCATCACGCCGGCAGGCCGGGGGGCCGAACCTCGCCCTCGTCCTGGCGACGGGACCACACGGCAGGGAAGGGCCGCGCCGGGCGGGGCGCGCGTCGTGGTTCGGGGGCCCTCAAGCGAACTCGGGCCGGGTGTGCGCCTCGGGCGAGCCGTAGACGCGCCGTCGGGCGGTCCTCAGCGCTTCGCCCGCCCGCTCGAGTTCGCGCGCGTCGCCCAGGGCCCGGCGCTCGACCTCGTGCTCGATCGCGGTCTCCAACTCCCGCGCGCGCCCCTGGTAGTGCTCGCTGGCGGCGAAGTGCTGCGAGGCCTTGAGCGCGTCGCCCACCGAGAGGGCGTCCTCGCCGACGCGGGTCTCGGCCAGGGCGCGATCGCGAAGCTCCGACAGGCGGACGTAGCGCGCCACGAGGCGCTCGAAGTCGAGTACGGCGCCGGGCGCGGGCGTCGGGCCGCCCGTCGGCTCGCCTTCGCTGCCGTGCTGGGCGGGGGCCGCGTCGGTCGCGACGGGCCGCCGGAACCACGGCCTGGGGCCGGGGCGGAGAAGACGGCGTAGGCCGGAGGGGGCGCGGTTGCGCTTGGAGGAGAGATGCTTCATGGGAACCTCGGTTCGAAACGCGCGGATGCGCGGGAGTCTCGTGTGCGGCGTGGGGCGCGGGCACCGCGCGGCAGCGCCGGCCCCAACCAGCCGGAGCATAGGGGAGGGCTAGGGGGGTGTCAAGCGCCATGCGGACGCTGGTGCAACTTCATGATGACAGGCGCTTCAAATCCGTCCTGGAGGGCACGTGGCGTGAGGATGAGAGGTGCATGTGCTTCATCGTCGCCTAACACTGCGCATCGCGCCCGCCGGGTCACGCCCCGCGGTCGACCTCGTCGAGCAGCTCCACGTAGCCCTCGTCGCCGTGCACGCGCACCCGCTGGCCGGTGACGATGCGGGTCGTCGCGGCCTCCACCCCGACGACGGCGGGCAGGCCGTACTCGCGTGCCACGACCGAACCGTGGGTCATGAGGCCGCCGACCTCCATGACCAGGCCGGCCGCCTGCGTGAACAGCGGCGTCCAGCCCGGGTCGGTGAAGGGCGCCACCAGGATCTCTCCCGGCCGCAGGCCGGCGTGGACGGGATCGAGGACCACGCGTGCGCGCCCCTCCGCCACGCCCGGCGACACCGCGCTTCCCGCCAGCGCGCCCGCAGGCAGGTTGCCGCCGTGCCGGCTCAAGGTGGGCACGAGACCGTCGCTGGTCACGAGCCGGGGCGGCGCCATGCGGGCGTAGCGCTGCTGGTCGCGCTTGCGTCGTTCGACCGTGGGCCGGAGGTCGCCGGCGGCGTAGGCGCGCTTGGCGGCGGGCCCCGGGTCGGCGGTCGCTGCCGCGTTCGCTGCGGCGGTCGGCGGCACGTCCGCGACGGCGGCCTGGAGCTCCGGGAAGGTCAGCCACCACACGTCCTCGGCGCGTTCCAGGTGCCCGTCGCGCGCGAGCGACGCTCCCGCCTCGAGCAGGACCGGACGCACCCGGTCGAGCGTCTTCACCAGCAGGAACTTGGGGTGCTCGCGCAGCGCCGGCAGCGTGCGCGCCGCGCGCGCCAGGCGCGCCACCGCCGGGCCCCGCAGCCACCCCCAGGGGCCGCGGCGCGCCGCGCGGGCCAGCCTCGTCGCGGCCTCGTCGCCGGCCCGGGCGAGCGCGGCGTGGTGCGCGCGGTGGCTGCCGTTGTGCTGGTGCAGCAGGTTCCCGCTCAGCATGCCCAGCAGGGAGGTGGGCTCGTCGTTCCAACGCGGCCGGGCGATGTCGATCTCGGCCGGCCCGCGCATGCCGTACTCGTTCAGGAAGGCTGCGAACGCCGATCGGAAGGCCGCGCCGCCGGGAAGGGCGTGGGCGCGCTCGAGCCGCTCCTGGGCGCTCGCGCCCGGGCGGGCGAGCGCCGCCACCAGCTCGGGGTGGCCTCGGGCGGCGTCCGCCAGGTCGCCCACCCGCAGGTCCATCTCGGTGGTGACGTTGTGCGACAGTCCGCGCGCGACCGCAGCCACGTCCCCCTCGTGCCCGGCCGGAGCCCAGCGCTTCAGCAGGTGGTACCCGATGATGCCGCCGGCGATGAAGGGCGGCAGCTTCCAGGCGCCCTCCATGAACACGGTCGTGAGCACGCGCCGGGTCGCCCGGAGCCGCTCGATCCCGGCCGGCGCTGCGTCGAGCAGGGCATCGGCGTTCTCCAGGAAGGCCTCGACGCTCCGCTCGGCCGTCTTCGGCGCCTCGTCGAGCGGGCGCCACGCCAACCACGCCAGCGCTCCGAACGCGACGGGTGCGAAGGCCCGGCGCATCGCGCCCCAGCTCGCACGTTCGCCGCGCCGTTGGAACTCCGGTTGCGACGCGATGGCGCGCAGGGCGTCGGGGGCGAGCGGGTCGGCGTTGGCCAGCACCGTGGGGATGACGCGCCGGCCCAACGGGTTGCGAAGCGTCGGCGACAGGTCGAGGTACATGCGGTCGCCGGCGATGGCCAGGTAGGGGTTCTCCGCGTCGCCCGGCCTACCGAACGGCAGCATCAGCCGCCACAGCGAGAGGCCCATCGGCGACATCGGTTCGAGCAGGCCCTGCGCGTGGGCGAAGCTGAAGTAGACGTGCAGGCCGCCGTCGGCCGGGCGTGGCGCGGGCAGCGGGTAGAGCGAGGTGATGGGTCTTGCCTGCAAGGCGTAGAGCGCGCCGTCCGCGAAGGCCCACTCGATGTCCTGCGGCGTTCCGAAGTGCGCTTCGATGCGCTCGCCCAGCGCGGCCAGCTCCAGCACGCGGCCGTCGTCGAGCGACGCGACGCGGCTCTCGCCGTCCTGGAGCGCCCGGCGTTCGACCCCGCCTCCGGCCGCCGGTGCGATCTCGTGGCGCTTGTCGGCGACGTGCCGCTCCACGATGGCGCCGCTGCGTCGGTCGACGCGGAAGCGGTCGGCCGAGATCACGCCCGACACCAGCGCTTCCCCCAACCCGAATCCGGCGTCGATGACGGCGGTGCGCCGGTCGCCGGAGACGGGGTCGGCGGTGAAGAGGATGCCGGCGACGTCGGCGTCGACCATCCGCTGCACGATCACGGCCAGCGCCACCTCGCGGTGGTCGAAGCCGTTGCGCGCGCGGTAGAGGATGGCCCGTTCGGTGAAGAGCGACGCCCAGCAGCGGCGCACGGCTTCGAGCAGGGGCGCTTTGCCGCAGACGTTGAGGTAGGTGTCCTGCTGCCCGGCGAACGACGCGCCCGGCAGGTCCTCGGCCGTGGCGCTCGAGCGCACGGCGTAGGCATGCTCCGCGCCGAAACGTCGCCAGGCCGCCTCGATCTCGCGCGCCAGGCCGGCCGGCACGGGCGTCGCCTCCAGCGTGGCGCGCAGGCGCTCGCCGGCGGCGCGCGCCCCCTCGGCATCGTCGGGCGCGAGTGCGGCCAGCGCGTCGAGCTCCGCCCCCGCCTCGGGGGCGGAGCCCAGGAAGGCGCGGTAGGCCCCGGTCGTCACGCAGAACCCGGGCGGAACCGGCAGCCCGGCGCGCGTCAGCTCGCCGAGGTTGGCGCCCTTGCCGCCGGCGCGCGCCAGATCGCCGGCGGCGAGATCGGCCAGGCCGACCACGTGCGGCGCATCGGCCCCGGTCGAGGGGAGCGGGCGGTCCGCCGGCACGCTAGGCCGCCGCCCCGTCCAGGAACAGGCGCACGGCGAGCGTGGCCAGCGCGTCGGGATCGTCGGCGCCGATGGCGTAGTGCTCGGGGCCGATCACGGCGAAGGCGAGCAGCATGCCCACGAACGCCAGCGCGAGCCGGCGCGGTGAGCCGGCGCGCGTCAGCCTCCCGGCCACGGCCTCGCGCTGGAACAGCGACGCCAGGCGGTCCAGGGTGCGCTCGGAAGAACCCTTGAGCGCGCGCAGGACCGCGAGCTCCTCGGGCGTACCGCCGATCAGGATGCGCATCAGGTCGCGGTTGTCGATGAAGAGCGCCAGCGCGACCCGCGCGACGGCCGTGAGGTCGGTGCGCAGATCGCCATCGGCGCGCTCGATCGTGTGACGCACGCGCGCACGCCCTTCCGTGGCGTTCGCGAACGCGGCCAGCAACTTCTCGCGCCCACCGAAGTGCCGGTAGACGGTGGCGACGCCCACCCCCGCCTCCTCGGCCACGCGTTCCATCGTGGCGCCGCCGACGCCGCGCGCGGCCACGACCCGCCGGGCCGCGGCCAGGATGCGCGCCCGCGCGCCCCGTTGTTCCGGCGCCGGCGCCTCACCGTTCGCCGCGAGCCGCTCCAGCACCGCCCGCTTGCTCCCCACGCGGCGGTAGAGCGTGGCCCGCGACAGGCCCGTTCGGCGCTCGAGCTGCTCCATGGTGAAGGCGTCGCCGTGCTCGCGGGCGAGGTCGGCGGCGGCGCGGAGGATGGCCTCGGCGCCGTGAACGCCGCTCGCCCGGGCGTGGCCCCGTGCCGCTGCCGGCGAAGTTGACATGAATGATAGAGTAGGCTATCAAACCGTATCAGTCAAGGGTAGGGGCCGGCGGCGCACCGAAGCAGCCCGCCGGCCTCCGCGGTACCGTGACGGGAGCGGCCGCCGGGCACGAACGGGGCAGCGTCGAGCCGCCGGGAGGGCGAAGGTGAACGACACACACGGGCAGCCGGCCCAGCGCGGCGCGGTCCCGACCGTCAGGCTGGTGCCCCCCGGCGCCGCGTCGCAGGGCGCGGTGGCCGCCGGGCAGGCCGGCCGCGGAGCGCGCATCGTCAGCCCCAACCCCCGGGCCGCACGCGCCGCGGGAGCGCCGCCGCTGTCGCTGGAGCGCCTGGCCCGCGACCTGCTGCGGCCGCTCGGCCTGCAGCACGCCTCCGAGCTGGCGCGCTGGCGGGCGTTGCGCCGGGCCGTGCGCCAGGGGTGGGCGCCGGCGGACGTGGACGGCACCGCCCGCGTGGTGGCCGGCACGCTGCGGGAGGTGTTGCGCTCGGGAATCGACGAGGCACACGCGGTCGCTTTGGCGGAGGGCGCGGTCGCCGACGAGCGAACCGCGTCCCCGCGCCTGGCGCGCGTGCTGGACCTTGCGAGGCGGTACCGGGACGACCTGCTCGCCCGCGGTCTGGTCGACCCGGCCGAGGCCCTGTGGTGGGTCGCGCGCGGCGGCGCCGGCGGGACGCGGCCGCCGGCGCAACGGTGCCTGCTGGTGGTGGGGTACCCGCGCATCGGCCCGGCCGAGGTCGCCTTCCTGGCCGCCGTCTGTGCCGAAGGAAGCGTGCTGGAGCTGCCCGACGGAGACGACCCGGTGTTCCGGGACAACCGCGCCACGGCCGCGTCGCTGCAGGCGCGCGGCTGGCGCGTCGAGCGCGCGGCCGCCGCACAGCCTGCGCCGTTCGCGTGGGCGCCCGGCACGCGCCGCGCCCTGCGCTTCGCATCGCGCGACGCCGAGGTGCGCTTCGCGCTGACCGAGACCAAGCGCTTGCTGGCCGGCGGCACGCCTCCGGAGGCGATCGCGCTGGTGGCACGCGACGACGCCGCCTACGGCCCGTCTCTGCGCGCCGTCGCGTGGGAGTACGGCATCCCGCTGTCGGCGTCGTACGCGGTCGCGCTGCGGGACACGCCGGTCGGCGCGTGGACGGCGACGCTGCTCGAGGTCGTTCGTGAGGGGCTGCCCTTCGAGGCGGTCGCGCGCCTGCTCGCCCACCCGCTCGCCGACGGTCTCGCGCCCGACGCCTGGGACCGCGCCCGTGCCGACCATCCGAGGGGTGCGGCCGCCTGGGGCGCGCTCGACGGGCGCGCCGAGGAGCTGGCGTGGCCCCGGAGCGCGCCGCGCGCCGAATGGCTGCGGCGGCTCCGGCGGGCCTGGCAGGTTCACGGCGTGGCCGAGCGTGCGCAGGCCCGGCCGGGCGATGCGCTGGCGTTCGGCAGGCTGGACGCCGCGGCGGAGGACCTGGGGCTCCCCGCCGACGACGAGGTCGCTCTGGGCGCCTTCCTGCACGATCTCGAGGCGCTCCTCACGCTGCTCAGCGTGCCGGCCGACGTGGCCGGTGGCGGAGTCGAGCTCCATACACCGCTGGCGCTCTACGGGGCGCGCTACGCCCACGTCTTCGTGCTGGGAGCCTCGGAGGGGGCGCTGCCGCGACGCATCGCCGACGATCCGGTGCTCGACTTCGCCGAGCGGCGGGCGGCGGCCGAGGCCGGCCTGCGGCTCGAGGGCGCCGTGGAGGCGGCCAACCGCGAGGCGCTGTCGCTACGGTCGGTGCTGTGGGCGCTCGACCCGAGCGTGCCCGGCGCCTCGCTCACCCTCAGCTACGCCGAGGACCAGGGCATCGCGAGCGGAATCTTCGACGCGCTCGACCTCACGCCCGCCGCGCCCGGGCCGAAGCCGCCGGCCAGCCCCGAAGAGGTGCGCCAGCAGAGCCTCCTGGGCGAGGGGGACGGCGGGGACGATGCGGTGCTCACAGCGGCCCGCCGCGCCTGGGCGGTCGAGCGCAGGCGCGAGGAAGCGGTCGCGCCCGACGCGCACGACGGCGTCGTCGGCGAACCGTACGATGTGCGCGAGCACGTCTTCAGCGCCACGCAGCTCCTCGACCTGGGGCAGTGCGCCTTCCGCTGGCTCTGCAAGGTGCCGCTCAGGCTGGCCGAGCCCGAGGAAGCCGAGGACGACGTCAGCCCGCTGCTCCGGGGCCGGCTGTACCACCGCGCGCTGGAGCTGGCGTTGCGGGCCGCCCGGGAGGCGACCGGGGCCGGCGCCTCCGCGACGGCCTTGCGCGAGGCTGCGCTGGCGGCGTTCCCGGACGCGTTCGCGCAGGCGGAGGTGGACGAGCACGCCGACGCCGTGCCCGCCTGGGAGCTGCGGCGCGGCCACCACCGGGAGCAGCTCGAGCGCGTGCTCCGCTCCGAGAGCTTCCTCCCCGAGGGGAGCGAGGTGCTGGCGCTCGAGCGCTGGTTCCCGGCCCGCGGCGCGCCGCCGGTGGTGTGGCGCGGCTTCCCGGTGCGCGGCAAGGTCGACCGCGTCGATCGTCGCAGCGAGGGGCTGGTCCTGCTCGACTACAAGACGCGCGGCAGCAAGCCATCGGGCGCGCAAGACGCCCGCGGCAAGGCGCGCGTCGACCTGCAGCTGCCGCTCTACCTGGAAGCGGCGGCGCCCGCGCTGTACGGCGGCGAACGCGCGGCGGGGGCGCAGTACTTCTCGCTTACCAAGGCGGAGGTGCTGCAGGAGGTGCGGGTCGACAAGGGGTTGGACCGCGCTATCGACGGCTTCGCAGAGCGCGCGCACGCGCGCCTGGCCGAGGGCGTCTACCCGGTCGCGCCGGACGTCGACCTGGTGGCTTGCGCCACCTGCGACTTCGACCTGGTGTGTCGCAAGGGGCCGCGCACCGAACGCATGCGGGGCGCCGATGCCTTCGACGTCGCCGCGACGCCCGCCCAGGGCGACGAGGACCCCTAATGCGCGCCGGCGAGGGCCTCCTGCCCGCTCAGGCGCGCGCGGCCACGCATCCGGACAGCGTGGCCGTGGTGGCGGGAGCCGGTACCGGCAAGACGCACATGCTCTCGCACCGCTTCCTGTTCCACCTGGAGCAGGGGATGGACCCGCTCCAGATCGTGGCCGTGACGTTCACCGAGCGCGCCGCCGCCGAGCTCCGGGCCCGCATCCGGTCGTTGGTGGCGCGCGCCTTGCCCGACCGGCCCGACGTGCCCGTGGCGCTGGAGGCGGCGCAGATCAGCACGCTCCACGCGCTCGCCGCGCGCGTCTGCCGCGATCATCCCGAGGAAGCGGGCGTCCCGCCCGACTTCACGGTGCTCGACGAGCTCGAGGGCCAGGTGTGGCTGGCCGAGCGGCTCGACGACGCGCTCGCCGACCTGCCGGCCGAGGTCTTCGCCGAGCTCCCCTACGGCGACGTGCGCGACGCCCTGGCCCGCATGCTCGGCGACCCCGTCGAGGCGCAGGCGGCGCTCGACCTGCCCACCGAAGGCTGGGAGGAGAGGGTCGAGAGGGCGCGCCGGCATGCGCTGGACGAGCTCACGGGAGATCCCGCCTGGCGCGACGCGGCCGCGCTCGTGCGCGGGGCGCGTGGCGAGGACGGCGACAAGGCCGAGATCGCCCGCGCCTGTGCCGAGACGGGGATCGACCACCTGGAGCGGGGCGAGGTCGAGGCGGCGCTCGACGCGCTCGACCGCGTCAACCTCTCGGGGGGCCGCCAGGCGGCCTGGCCCGAGGGCGACCTGCCCGCCGTGAAGGCGGCCCTCCGACTGCTGCGCGACAGCGCCCGCGCCGCGGCGCGCGAAGGGGTGCTCACCCTGGCCCTGGGGCCGGTCGACGATCGACTGGCGGCGCTGCTGCCCCACCTGAAGGGGGCCTTCGAAGCGGTTCGGCGCGCCCTCGCCGCCGAGAAGCGCCGGCGCCGCGTGCTCGACTTCGCCGACCTGGAGGTCCACGCGCTGCGGGCGCTCGAGCGCCCCGAGGTACGCGCCCACTACGCGGCGCGCTGGCGCGCGGTGCTGGTCGATGAGTTCCAGGACACCAACCCCGCGCAGGAGCGGCTCCTGAACCTGCTGACCGAAGGCATGACGGTGACCGTGGTGGGCGACGAGAAGCAGAGCATCTACGGGTTCCGCGGCGCCGACGTGACGGTGTTCCGGCGGCACCGGGCGCGGCTGCGGGAGCGAGCTCGCCAGCGCCCGAGCGCGGCCGGCGCCGACCCCGAAGCGGTCGAGGTGTCGATGGACGAGAGCTTCCGGGCGCACGGTCCGCTCACGCGCACCCTCAACCGCATCTTCGCGCCCGTCCTGGGCGAGCTCCGCCAGGACCTGACGGCCGTCCGCGGCGAGGCGCCCGACGCCGGGCCGCACGTCACGGCCCACCTGATCGAGGGCAAGGGGGGCAAGGCGCGCCTGCAGGTGAGCGAGGCGCGCCACATCGCCGCCGTCGTGAAGGGGCTGCTCGATGCCGGCGTGCCCGTGTGGGACGAGCGGGGTGCGTCGCTCCGGCCGGTCCGTCCCGAGGACATCGCCGTCTTGACCCGCACCTGGCAGCCGCTCGGCGTCTACGGCGAGATCCTGCCCGCCCTGGGCGTGCCGGCCGTGCACAGCGGCGGTGGGAACCTGCTCGATACCCGCGAGGCGAAGGACGCCATGGCCGCGCTGCGCTTTTTCGCCGATCCGCGCGACGACGTCGCGCTGGTGGCGCTCCTGCGGAGCCCGTTCTTCGCGGTCGCCGACCCGACGCTCTACCGCTTCGCGCAGACGCTTCCGGAGGCGCACGGGCAGCATGCCCCCTGGTGGCACCCGCTGGAGGCGGCCGCCGGTCTTCCGTCGGAGCTCGAGGGCGCCCGCGGCACGCTCCGCGAGCTGCTGGCCGCGCGCGCCTGGACGCCCAGCCGGCAGCTCCAGCTCGCCGACGCCCTGACCGGGTATACCGCGGTGCTGAGTGGCCTCCCCGGTGCCGAACGGCGCCTCGCGGACTGGACGGGCTTCCTCGAGTTCATACGCGCGCTCGAGACCGGCCTCGCCGACGTCTTCAGCGTGGTCCGCAGGCTCCGGCGCCTGCTGCGCGCAAAGGTCGAGGTGCCGCGGCCCGTGCTGCAGGCCGAAGGCGCCGTGAACCTGCTGACCGTCCACCGCAGCAAGGGGCTCGAGTGGCCGGTGGTGGTGGTCGCCGACCTCTCCCGCGGCTCCCGGAACGGCGGGGCGCGCATGCTCTTCCAGCGAGAGCTCGGCGTTGCCTTCCGGTTGCACGACGCGGACGGCGGCACCGTCGACCCGGCGCTCTACACCCTGCTCCGGCGCGACCGGCGCCGCCGCGAGGCGGACGAGGCCAGGCGCGTGCTCTACGTCGCCCTGACGCGCGCCCGCGACCGGCTGGTGCTCACGGCCGCGGCGACCCGGGGCGGCGGCCTCGACGTGCTGGCGCCCGGACTGGAGGCTGCCGGGGTGGTCCCCGAGGTGGTGCAGCACGACCCCGGCCTGGCGGCCTACCCGCCGCCGCCCGCGCCGCGTCCGGGGGAGGCGTTCCCGGCCACGGTCGCGCTCGATCCGGGCGTGCTGGGGCGTCACGCCCGGCACCTGGACCCCAGGAGGCCGCGACCCGCGGCCGAGCCGGAGGAGCGCGACCGCTGGTCGCTTGCAGTTGCGTTCCTGGAGGCGTTCGACGACGCCTGGGTGCCGGTGGCGGAGGCGTTGAGGGGCGCCGGCGTGCCCGCGCCGGAGCCCGGCCTCGTGGGCGCTTCCTTGACCCGCCGCGGGGCGCCCACCGACCACGTGAGCCTGCTGGGGTGGGATCGCGGCGGCCGGAGGCTGGCCGTGGTGGACCCGGCCACCCCCGGCGAGGGCTACGACGCGGAGCTGCTGCGGCTCGACCCGACCGCGGAGCCGGCTGCGCTGGTGCGGCGCGTGCTGGCTGCGATGGAGCCTGCGAGCTAGCGGCGCGCCCCGGGGGGCGAGTTCGGCGCCCATTCTCCGGTGGCCCCGCGGCCGCCCTGCGCGTACAGTGCGACCATGACCCAGACGGCGCTGGACCTGCCCGTAGCGGCCTTCCCCGGACGGCGGTCGGCCGAGCTGCCGCCGCGCGACGCGATGATGCGCGCCATGCTCGAGCGCGACGCCTCGTTCGACGGCGTGTTCTTCGCGGCCGTGCGCACCACCGGCATCTTCTGCCGCCCCTCCTGCCCGGCACGCAAGCCCAAGCCCGAGAACGTCGAGTTCTTCGGCGCCGCGCGCGAGGCGCTCTCCAGCGGTTACCGCCCCTGTCAGCGCTGCCACCCGATGGAGCCGGCCGGCATCACCCCCGACCCCATCCGGCGCCTGCTCGACGATCTCGAGGCGGACCCGGGCCGTCGGCTGCGCGACGCGGACCTGCGCCAGCGCGGGCTCGACCCCGGCTGGGTGCGGCGCTGGTTCAAGAAGCACCACGGCATGACCTTCCACGCCTACCAGCGTGGCCGGCGGCTGGCCAAGGCCATCCACCAGCTCGCCGACGGGGCGCCGGTCGTCCACGCCGCCTTCGACAACGGCTACGACTCCCTCAGCGGCTTCCAGGAGGCGCTCCGCGCCGTCACCGGGCGCAGCGCGACGGCAAGCCGCGACGCGCAGCTCGTGCACGTCTCGCGCGTCGCGACGCCGCTCGGCCCCATGCTGCTCGCCACCACCGACGACGCCGTGTGCCTGCTCGAGTTCACCGATCGCCCGATGCTTCAGACGCAGCTCGAGCGCCTCGCCAAGCGGGTCGACGGCGCCTTCGTGCCCGGGCCGAACGACGTCGGCCGAGCGCTCGAGCGGGAGCTCGGGGCCTACTTCAGGGGCGAGCTGCGCACCTTCGGGACGCCGTTGCTGACGCTCGGCACGGACTTCCAGGAGCGCGTCTGGCAGGAGCTCCGCACCGTGCCCTACGGCGCCACCCGGAGCTACGGCGAGCAGGCCCGTCGTATCGGTGCGCCCAAGGCGGTGCGGGCGGTGGCCCGTGCCAACGGCGACAACCGCCTCGCCATCCTCGTCCCCTGCCACCGCGTCATCGGCAGCGACGGGAAGCTGGTGGGTTACGGCGGGGGCCTGTGGCGCAAGCGTTACCTGCTCGAGCTCGAGCGACGGGGGCTCCCGGCGCCCGCCACGGTCTGCTGAAGCACCAGCCGGAGCAGCCCGATGGGCACCGTGAGGGCCAGGAGCAGCCCCGGCTCGCGGAGCTCCCTGGCCCTCAAGACGCGGAAGGTCATGGCCGCGCAGAACGCGCCTCCCACCGCCAGGACCGCGTACACCAACACGGGCGTACGGCCGCTCTGGGCCGCCCGCCACAGCACGAGGGCGGGACCGACGAGGAACAACGGCAGCCAGCGCGCCGCGACGCGGTCGAGGCGCAGCGGCCGCCCCGGCTCCAGCCACAGCTCGCGCAGGGGCCGGCGGGCGACCAGCACCTGGAACAGCAGCGTGATGGGGATGCCGAGCAGCACGTAGGTGTTCGGATCGGGGCGGAACGCGAACCCGAACCCGATGTAGAGACCGACGGACGCGGCGACGGCGAGGTAACGGAGCACACGCGCGGCGCGGCGTTCGGCCTGCCTTTCGACCTGCGGTCCGGTCCCTTCCTCTGACCGCCTACCGGCCCACGGTGCGGCCCGGCGGGCGAGGTGGCGTGCGCGCTCGAGGCTCCTGATCATGCGACTCCCCCTCTTGCTCACGGGGCGCGGGCGTGCGCTCGGCGAGACCCGCGGCGGTCGAGCCCAACTCGGGGATCTGCTGCAGCTCCTGACTGCTGTGCGCGCCGCCCAGCAGGCGACGGACGATCTCCAGCCTGACCGGGTGACCCAGAGCGGCGAGCACCGGCGCGGCGGCGCCCCAGGCGCGGGCGAACACGCCAGGCACCGGCCGCTCCATCTGCCACGCCACCAGCCCGGTGCCCGGCGCCAGCAGTGGGCCGGCGTACAGGAGGCTGCCGCGCGAGGCGTCGCCTTCGAAGGGCGGACCGGTGCGTTGCTGCAGCACGTTCACGGCCCATGGACGGTCGGGTGCCGGGGCCTGTGGCGTAGGGGTCGGGGGTTGCACCGCCTGCGGCGACTCCACCGCGCCGCAGCGGGACGCCGCTGCTCCGAGTCGCTCCTCGAGCGCCGCAACGCGGGCCTCCAGCGCCGCCAGCCCCTCTTGTCGCGCGTGAGCGTTCGACTTCGTCCGTGTCGTCTTCACGAACCGAAATTCCGATATCACGGAGAGACGGTCAACACAGACGGGCGGTTCCGCTTGCCGGCCTCACCCGTGCAGCACGCTCAGCGGCAGGTAGCACGACACGATCCAGTTGGGGGCGTCGACGACCTCGCTGATCTTCAGGTCCGCCGCCGCGCTGCACAGCACGTACGCCTTCTCGCGGGTCAGGCCGTGGTTGGCCGCCAGCCAGGCCACCATGTCGCGGACGGCGGTGCGGGCGTTCTCGTAGAGGTCGGGGCCGTGCGCGGTGGTGGCGAAGTAGCCGGCACTGTCGGCGCGGGTGAGGGGGCTGGGCGTGGTGAACTGCAGCTCGCGCACCGCCAGGTCCTTGCGCACGCGGAAGCGCAAGGTGACCGTCATCGGCGCCTCGATGCCGGTGCCGCACACCTCGCCGTCGCCCTGGGCGGCGTGGCAGTCGCCGGTGGAGAACAGGGCGCCCGGCGCCAGTACCGGGAAGTAGCCGGTGGCGCCCACGGTGAGCCCGCGGATGTCGATGTTGCCGGCGTTGGCGCGCGGAGGTGCGGTGGGCAGTCGGCCGGGCCGGGCCGGCGCCACGCCCATCACGCCGCAGAACGGCTCGAAGGGGACACGCACCTCGTCGGAGTCGCGGAAGCGACAGGCGTCGCCGTCCAGCGTCCAGTGCTGCAGGTAGGGCGCCTCGAACTCGTCGGGGATGAGGCCGATGCCTCGCGGCTTGAAGGCGGTCCAACCCCAGCCCTGGTGCTGCAGGCCGAGGATCTCGACCTCGAGCGTGTCACCCGGCTCGGCGCCCGCCACGAGCACCGGGCCGGTGAGCGCGTGCGCGCGCGAGGCGTCGAACCCGACGTAGGCGTTCGCGTCCGACGCCGGCGTGATCTGGGCGTCGCTGGCGTCCTTGCACGCGAAGGTGACGGTGTCCCCCGAGGCGATCTCCAGCCTGGCGGGGTGATCGCGGTCCCAGAAGGCGTGAACGACGCTGTCGTCGAGGTAATGCTCGGCCACGCTGCGGCTCCTCTGCGTCCGGAGGCGTGCTCGTGCGCTCCGGCGGGCGCGCCCGGGGGGCGCGGCACGGCCCAGCATAGCGGGGCCCGGTCAGCGCAGCGCCAGGCCCATCCACACCGCGCCAGCCTCGTCGTCCTCGAGGAGCGGCACGAAGCCGAGGTGTTCGTAGAAGCCGATGGCGCGCACGTTGGCCGCAGCCACGCCCAGGTGCACGCCGTCGGAGCCGTCACGCCTTAGCGTCTCGAGGAGTCGTTGCATCACGGCTCGACCGAGGCCGCGGCCCTGGGCGGACGGGAGGAGGTCGATGTGAAGATGCGAGGGATAGGGGCGCAGCGCCTCGGGGAGGGCGGCGGGGAAGGCCTCGCCGGGGTGGTGCAGCAGGTGCATCAGGCGCTGGTCGGGCGTCCAGCGCGCAGGGTCGCCGCGCGGGTCGGGGTAGCGGCGCCGCAGCGGTGGCAGCCAGCGGGCGCGGACGAGGGCGTGGAAGCCGCGCGTGTCGAGCGCGCCGACGGCGTAGCCGGCCACGCCCGCCTCCCCCACCGGGCCGCCTGCCGCCTCGAGCACCAGCGCGTGCTCGGGCTCCAGAGCGGCGTACGGCCCCACGTACAGGTGGCCGAGCAGCTCCGGGTCGTCGTAGAGCCCTCGGGCGTCGGCGCCGGCGTCTCCCGTGGCCAGGCACACCCGGTAGAGGCCGGTCACGTCGCCCGGGCGGGAGGCGCGGATGCGGAAGCCCGCCGTGGCCCGGCTCAACGGCCGCCCGCTCGAGGCCGCGCTCCCGGCGCCCCCTCCGGCAGCATGCGGCGCAACGCGTCGGCGAAACCCCGCCCGTAGGCGTTGGCGACGCCGTCGCGCGGGGCCTCGGGGGCCTGCCCGGCGCGCCGGCTCGCGAGGCGTTGCGCCACCCGCGCGGCCTCGAGCAGGACGTCCTGCACGTAGGGGTAGAGGCTCACCACCAGCTCGCGGTCGCGCAGGCGCGACAGCCGTTCGGCGAGATCGGCGAGCCGCGCGACGGCGCCCGCCACGGCCTCGAAGGTGTCGCCCCACGCGGCGGGTGGGGTGGCCAGCAGGGTGCCAACGTCGTCGAGGAACGCGCGCGCGGTCGGGCCGTGCTCGAACGGCAGGTAGAGGAAGTCGGCGAGGAAGGCCACGTCGTCGGCCGAGGGAGGCTCGCGCCCCACCGGCTCGAAGCCGTCCGCCCACGCGCGAACCGCCTCCAGGAAGGCTGTACGCGGCTCGTAGGCGTCGTCGTGCAGGTACGCGGCCAGGGTCGCGAGAGGCACGGTGTCGGCGGCCAGCTCGCCGTTGGGGTTGGCGAGGATGCCGGCGACCTCGTGCCGCAGGGCCGGGGGCCGGCCCTGGTAGGGCCCCAGGTTCACGCGGGCAATGTCGTAGTCGTTGGCGTGCAGGTTGTCCCACAGCAGGGGCTTGCGGCGCAGCGTGCGGGCCGCCTCGCGTACCCCGTCGACGTCGACGGTCTCGGAGACGACGTCCGGCCCGGTCCAGAAGACCTCGATGCCGGGCTCGAGGCGCTCCCCGAGCTCGCGCAGGTAGGGGCTCGCCGCCACGGAGGGGCGCGCCATGGCCGCGCAGTAGTCGGTGGGGCAGAACAGCAACGTCCCTCCGCCCTCGGCCCGGAGCTGCGCGTCCAGCCGGTTGGCGGCGTCCGCCTGCGCGGCGGCGAGGCTGCCGAAGCGGGCGGCATCGGCGTCACCCAGCGCGCGCGGCACGTCGTCGAACAGCAGTGCCACGGTCCTCACGCCCAGCGCGAGCACCTGGCCGACCTTGCCCCGCAGCGCGGCGGCGTCCTCCTCGTCGGCGAAGCGCAGGTCGAGGCCGGGCGCCAGGGCGTAGGCGAACGCCACGTCCTGCGCGTGCGCGCCCTCGACCAGCCGCGACAGCCCGGCGAGCTCGGCCGCATCGTAGGGCTCCCGCCACAGCAGGCGGTGCTTCAGGTCGTCCTTGGGCGCGTAGAGGTAGGTGCCGAGGCGCCACCCGCGCATGCGCGCGAACAGCGCGAGGCGCTGGCCCTCGCTCCAGGGGCGGCCGTAGAAGCCCTCGATCACGCCACTGCGCAAGCCTCTGTCGTCGGCCACGTTTGCCTCCCCCGCCACGCCCGGTTGCACGCCGGCTCAGCGCACCAGCAGCAGCGGGCAGCCGGCCGCGTCGAGCGCGTCCGGCAGGGCCGCGGCGTCGAGCGTCGGGTCGGAGGCGGGCGCGACCAGCACCCCGGCTCCCGCCCGGCACGCGATCTCGGCCAGGCGTGCGCTGTCCGCCCCGACGATGCGGTGGACGACCGGTGCCCCGGCCCCCGGGGAGAGCGCCCGGCGCGCCTCGACTTCCAGGGCGGCGACCCGCGCGGCGCTGTCTGCCGTGACCAGCACGTGCAGTGGCTGCGGGCCGCCCCGCGCCAGGTCCACCGCCACCGCCAGCGCGCGGAGGCCGGCTTCGGAACCGTCGAAGACGGCGAACACCGGTTCGCGGAACTGCACCCGGCGCCCGAGCAGCAACACCGGCCGGGAGCCCCGCGCCAGCATCGCGCGCGCCGTGGAGCCGAGCCGCCGGCGGGCGAGCGGCGAGTGCCCCGCCCTGCCCAGCACCACCAGATCGACGTCGCCGGTGGCTGCCAGCACCTCGGCATCGACGCGGCCGCGCACCCGCCGGAAGCGGAACCGCACGTCGGCCTCGCCTGCCGAGTGCGCGAACGTGCGTTCGATGGCGCGAGCGCGTGCCAGCAGCTGCGCCTCCAGCTCGGCGGCATTGATGCTACGGGGCGCATGCTGGAACACCCGGATCTCACGCGCGAACGGCAGGCCGGCGGCGCGCACGACCTCGATGTCCTCGACGAACAGGCCCGTGAGCTCGGCCTCGAGCCGCGCCGCCAGCGCCACCGCCGCCTCCAGCGCCGCGGCGCTGTCCGCGGAGGCGTCGAGCGCCACGAGGATCCTCCGGATCCCGGGGTCGCCGCGCGTCACGGCCCGTTCCCCTCGCCCTCCGCGTCGTCGCCGGACTTCTGGAACGACCGGCGCACGTCGGCCAGGTGCCGCAGCCGCTCTTCGACGCGGGCGTTCAGCGTGCCTTCGGGGTAGGCGCCCTGATCGTCGCGCTCGCCCATGGCGAGGCCGGTCAGCTGCTCCATGCCCTGGTCGACGGTGTCGACCGCCCAGATGTGGAAGCGCCCCTCGCGGCAGGCGTCGACGACGCGCTCGTCGAGCATGAGGTGCTCGAGGTTGGCGCTCGGGATGAGCACGCCCTGCTCGCCGGTGAGGCCCCGGGCGGCGCACAGGTCGAAGAAACCCTCGACCTTCTCGTTGACGCCGCCGATCGCCTGGATCTCCCCGAGCTGGTTCACGGAGCCTGTGACGGCCAGGCACTGCCGCAGCGGCACCTCGGCGATGGCGGACAGCAGCGCGTACAGCTCGGCCGACGAGGCGCTGTCCCCGTCGACGGCGCCGTAGGACTGCTCGAAGACCAGGCTGGCCGACAGCGACAGCGGCGTCTCGGGGGCGTAGTGGGCCTTGAGGTAGCCCGACAGGATCATGACGCCCTTGCTGTGCAGCGGTCCCCCGAGCTCGACTTCGCGCTCGATGTCGAGGATGTGCCCGTCGCCGAGGCGCGTGCGCGCGGTGATGCGACTGGGCCGCCCGAAGGCGAGTTCCGCGGTCTGCAGCACGGCCAGGCCGTTGATCTGGCCGACCCGGGAGCCCTCGGTCGCGATGCGCATGGTGCCGCGCAACACCTGTTCCTGCAGCTCCTCGCGGATGCGGTCGGCCCGGTGGGCGCGGGCGCGGATGGCGCGCTGCACGTCCTCGGCGGTGGTGGGGCCGTCGCCGCGCCCGCGCCCGAGGTGGTCGGCCTCGCGCATGAGGTCGGCGATGACCCGGGTCTGTGCGGTCAGCTTGCGGCTGTCGCCGGTGAGGCGGGCGCTGTGCTCGAGCACGCGCGCCACCGCCCCGCGGTCGAGGGGCCGTAGCTCCTGGCGGCGCGCCAGGTGCGCCACGTAGCGCGCGTACAGCGCCTGCTGCTCGGGCGTGCGCTCGGGCGTAGCGCCGAAATCGGCCTGGACCTTGAAGAGCTCGGGGAACTCGGGGTCGAGCTCCTCCAGCAGGGCGTAGACCTGCCTCTCGCCGAGAAGCACGACCTTGACGTCGAGCGGGATGGGCTCGGGCTCGAGCGACGACGTGCTGATGAGGCCCAGCGCCTGGCCCGGCGACTCGATCACCAGCACGCGCGCGGACAGCGCCCGCTTGAGCGCCTCCCAGGCGTAGGGCTGCATCAGCACCTTGCGGGCGTCCAGCACCAGGTAGCCGCCGTTGGCGCGGTGCAGCGCCCCGCCGCGGATGAGCCCGAAGCTGGTGGTCAGCGCACCGAACTGCGACTGGTACTCCACCCTGCCGATGAGGTTCTGGTAGTTGGGGTTGTCCTCGTACACGACCGGGGCGCCGTCCCCCTCCTCCGAGGAGACCAGCACGTTGACCCGGTATCGCTCCAGGATGTTCTCGCGTTGCTGCTGGGCCATCACCTGGACCTGGCCGCCGGCGCGCCCGCCGGACTCCACCAGTGCGCGGGCGTGTTCGATGACGTCCGCCTGGATGGCTTCCAGGTGGGCCAGCACGGCGTCCTCCCCGGCGTAGCGCTGCTTCAGGTCGCCGATCAGATCGCGGACGGCGAGGTCGGCAAACTCGTGGTCGAGCTCGCGGACGTGTTGCGCGAGGTGCCGCTGCCGCCCAGGCTCCTGGCGCATGAGCTGCTGGAGCTCCTCCTGCAGCTCCTCGATCGCCTTCTGGATGCTCTCCTGCTCGTCCTCGGAGAGGTTCTGCAGCTCCTGCGGCGCCACCACCTCGCCGTCCCGGACGGGAGCGAAGATGAAGCCCATCGGCGTGCGGATCAGCCGGAGGCCGCGCTGCTGCGCCTTCTCCTGCACGGCCTCGAGGCCCTGCTGCTGTTCGCCCTCCGATTGCTGCTCGAGCCCCTGCCGGCGGGTCTGGTACTCCTCGCTCTCGAAGGCGGCCGCCAGCACGCTCTGCACTTCGGAGGCGAAGGCGTCCAGGTCTTGCCGCAGCCGAGCGCCGCGGCCGGCCGGGAGGCGGAGGTGGAGCGGCTTGTTCTCGTTCTCGAAGTTGTAGATGTAGCACCAGTCGAAGGCGGGGGGCCGGTCGGCGGCGCGGGCGGCGAGGATGCGTCGCACCTGGCGGGCCTTGTCGCCGGCGTTGGGACCGTGCGCGAAGATGTTGTAACCGTTGCCAGCGACGCCCAGCCCCAGCGACAGTGCCTCCTCCGCCCGTTCCTGGCCGAGGAGGCCGTCGAAGGCGTCCAGGTCGTCGGTCGTGCCGAATGCGACCGCGGTCAGTTCGCTCGATCGGTAGAGCTGCTCGGCCGGGACGGGCCGGAGGTCATCGGGAAGGTTGTCGGACATCGAGTCCCTCTTCCGCTGCTGGGGGGCGGGTGGGCGGCCGCGCCTCGCCACATGTCCAGCGTAGGGCGCGCGGAGCGCCGTTGCGCGGCCCTGCGGCACGAATCGCGACACCGTTCGCGCTGCCGGCCCGGCACGTGCGCTTGCGCCGCCTACCGCAATGCCCACCACGGGCCCCGCGACGCTACGTCGTCGTTCGCCGGGCGGCGCGGTTCGAACGAGAAGCCCGTGGCCGCGCCGAACGCCTGGACGCGGGCGGTGACGAGGGTCTCGCCGGGCCGGGCGGCCGCGGCGGCCTCGAGAGCCCGTTGCGAGCACGGCCCCGGCTCCGTGCCGGGGCCCGTTCGCACGCCGCCGCGGCGGCCGGCGTGTACCCCGCAGTGCACGCCGACACGCGGCGGAGGGTCCGACGGCGCCCCGGCGAGCTCTTGCGCGCACCGGAGCGCCTGCAACGGGTCGTCGAACTGCGCCCAGCGAGGCCCGGCGCCGTCGTCGCGAGCCGCCGCGGGGACGGCGCCTGCCCCGGCCGCGTCACCCGGGTCGAGGATCCCGGCCACCGGCGCGTCGAGGGGGATGCCCCCTTCGCGCGCCGCGACCGCCTCGAAGGCGGGGTCGCGGGCCATGGCGCCCCGGCTCGCCGATCCCGGCAGGGCGCACAGGAGAGTGACGAGCGGGGTGCCGGCGGACGCCCCCGTCCGCTCGTCGAGGAAACGTTCGACGGCGAGGAGGAAGGCGTCGGCGTCACCCAGCCACCACCAGTGGTCGTCGCCCTCGAGCTCGACGCGGCGGGATCGGGGAAGGCGGGCCGCCAGGTGCCGGCCGGCACCGATGTGCACGATCCGGTCGCCGACACGGTGCAGGACCAGGGTGGGGGTCTCGATCCATGGCAGCAGCGGCCGGATGTCGAGGGTCTTGAGCGCGCCGAGCACGCCGCGCACGGCGCCGGGGCTGGAGCCGAGCCGCAGGAGCTCGGCGTACCAGGTCCAAAGCTCGCGATCGTCGACGCGCGACGGCGCGAAGGCTTCGTGCGGCACCGGTTTTCCCCAGCGCGCCACGAGGCGGGCCAACCAGGTGTCGAACTGCGCTTCTTCGAGCGCCCAGGGGTGATCGGGCGCGCGCAACCCCCGGGCCATGGTCCCGTACAGCACCAGGCCGCGCACGCGCTCGGGGTGCAAGGCGGCGAACAGCGCGGCCGCCGGACCCCCCTCCGAGAAGCCGAACAGAACGGCCCCGTGCGAGCCGACGGCGTCGAGCACGGTGCCCAGATCCTTCGCCGTGTGCGCCAGCGTGGGCGGGACGCCGACTCGGTCCGAGAGCCCCACCCCGCGGCGGTCGAAAAGGATCAGACGGCTACGGCTCGCGAGCCGCGACAGCGCCTGGCGGAGCGGCGCGCTCCGCCAGATGTGCTCGAGGTGGGATACGAAGCCGGGAGCGACGAGCAGGTCGATCGGTCCCGTGCCCACCACCTGGTAGGCGATGTGCACGTCGCCAGAGCGCACGTAGCGGACTTCGGGCGCGGCCACCGGTGCGGCGACCGGCGCGGCGGACGGCGCGGCGGACGGGGACGCGCTGGGGAGCGGCAGGCCCGCACGGATCGCGTCGCGGATCGCGTCGGTGGAGGGGTCGGGCGCGACCGCCAGCTCCTGGTCCAGCATGCGACGCAGGCCCTCGTAGCGCTCGAGAGCCGCCGCCGGTTCCCCCGCAGCGGCCAGGGCGCGCATCAGCATCCGGTTGGCCGCCTCGCTCAACGGCGCGCGTGCGAGCCAGCGGCGGGCAGCCTCCACCGCTTCTCCGGCCTCGCCGGCGTGCAACGAGGCCTCGGCCCGCCGTTCCAGCGCGGCGGTCAACGCGCGCGTGGGGGCGTTGCGCTCGAAGGACGCCCACTCCTCGAAGCGGGTGCAGGCGGCGAGGTCGAACCCCTCCAGCAGCTCGCTGTGGTGCAGCGCGGCTGCGGCCCGCAACGCCTCCCCGCCCGCGGGGGACGCGGGGTCGTGCCGTTCGAACGACGCGAGCCGGTCGCCGAGCGCCCACAGGTCGACCCACAGCCCGGCACAGCGACGCAGCCCGAGGTGCGTCGGAGTGACCGCGAGCGGCCCCCGCCCGACGGCGCGCCGCGCCCGGTAGAGGGTCCGGCGAAGGTTGGCGTGCGCCCCCGCCTGGTCGTGCTCGGGCCAGAGCAAGGTGGCCAGGGTCGCGCGCGTCTGCGGAGCGTCGTGGGCGGCGAGGTAGGCGAGGAGGGCGAGGCCCTTGCGCGACGCCAGGGGCTCGAGCCCCTCGGCGGGCTCGAGCCTGGGCGCGCCGAACAGGAAGAGCCGGCCGTCGGCCATGCGCACGCTCCGGTGCCGTCCCCCGCCGCCGGGGCGAGGGCGAGAGCGGTCCCCGCGGTCGAGACGAGGCGGGCGGGACGGCGGCAGGGACGTTCCAGGGACGCGCGGCTCGCTAACGTTGCATCGCGCAGCGCGGAACGGAGCCGGCACGCCCGATGCCGTCGATTCTAGGCGTCGGCGCCCCGTGGCCGCAAATGCGGCGACGGGGCCGGGTGGAGGGTATCGGCGCGTTCCCCGCAGGAAGGGAGAACATCATGGCTCGACGCCTGGCGATCTTCGCGTTCGGAGTGGTGGCCTACCTGGCAGCGCTGGCGGTCTTCGCCTACCTCGTCGCCTTCCTCGGCGACCTGCCGGTAGCATCCGGGACGGTCGACCGCGGCACCGGTGCACCCGTCGGGGCCGCGCTCCTGGTCGACGTTGCTTTGGTGGTGCTGTTCGGCCTGCAACACAGCGCCATGGCGCGGCCGGCGTTCAAGCGCTGGGCGCGCCGGCGCGTCCCCGAACCCGCCGAGCGGTCGCTGTTCGTGTTGCTCGCCGCGTTGGCGCTGGCGGGGCTGTGCGCCTTCTGGCAGCCGCTGCCGGGCACGGTGTGGGCCGTCCCGGGCGGCTGGCCGGCGGCGCTCCTGGCCGCGCTGTTCTGGGCGGGTTGGCTCGGCGTGCTGGGAGCCACCTTCCTGGTCGATCACTTCGACCTGATGGGGCTCCGGCAGGTGACGCTCCAACTCCGGCGGGTGCCGTACCAGCCGCCGCGCTTCACCGAAGCGGGCGCCTACCGCTACGTCCGGCACCCGATGATGCTCGCTTTCCTGCTCGCCTTCTGGGCTACGCCGCGGATGAGCGCCGGGCATCTGCTGCTCGCGCTGGCGATGACCGGTTACATCGTCACCGGCACCCTGCTCGAAGAGCGCGACTTGCTCCGGGTCTTCGGCGCGCGCTATGCCGACTATCGCCGCCGCGTGCCGATGCTCGTGCCGCGGCCGCCGGCGGGCGGCCGCGACGCGGGGGCGGACGAGCCCCTGCCGTGAGGGCAGGGGCCGCCGTCGTTCAGCTTCGTCGGGCGTTCGCCCGGATGGCCGCCGCCACGTAGCCCGCCAGCCCCGGGGCGCGGTCGTCGTAGTGCTTGGCGAAGCGGGGGTCTGCCTCGTAGAGGTCTGCCAGACCGACGTGCATCGCCGGGCTGCAATCGTAGAACCAGCGCTGGATGTGCTGTCGGTGCGCTTCGGCGACGTCCATGGCGGCGGGGCCGTCGGGCGGCTCGCCGGCCGCCAGCGCTTCGGCGAAGCGCCGCTCGATGGCCTCGGACGCCTGTCCCATACGTTGCCAGTCCTCCTTGCCGTAGCGCCGGGCGCGCTGCCGGCTCTGGCGGAAGGCGTCGCTGTCCCCCCAGCGCTCCTCGGCCTCGGCCGCGTGCTCGGCAGGATCGAACGCGCCGAACACCTCGAACATCTCCTTCGGATCCAGGTCGATTCCCATCTGCAAAGCCTCCATCGTCTTGTGCAGGCTGGAGCGCATCGCAGCCAGGCGCTCCATGCCGGCGTCGAGCAGCGCCGCCTGGCGACGCAGGTGCTCGATGCGGTCGGTGGCCGGGTCGTCGAGGAGCGCGCCGATGGCGGCCAGCTCGAAGCCCAGCTCGCGGTACGCCAGGATGCGCTGCAGGCGCGCGAGATCCTCCCTGGTGTAGGAACGGTAGCCGTTGTCTCCTCGCTGCGCCGGGCGCAGGATGCCGATGGCGTCGTAGTGGTGCAGCGTACGCACGCTCACCCCGGCGAGACGCGCCACCTCGCCGACGGCGTAGTGCTCTGCGGTTCCACGGGCGCGCGGGCCCTCGCTGCGCGGCGCCTGCGGCGGTTCGGTGCGGCGCATGGCCGGGCACCTCCTTCCAGGAGCGTAGCCTAGAGCCTCACGTTACGTGAGGGTCAAGCGGCGGTGGCTCCGGTGGGAGCCCCACCGCTCCGCTCCGGCGCGCCGGCCCCCCGCCCATGCGATGCCGCGGGCCGGCTCCGCTCGAGGCCGTTACCCGCGACACGGACACGCCGAACCGTAGAATGAGCGCGACGTTCTAGCGAGAGACGGAGCCGGGCATGGACGCCGAGAGGCTACTCGAACGCGGCCGCGAGGCATTCGGTCGCCAGGAGTGGGGAGAGGCCTTCCAGAGCCTGTCGGCGGCAGACCGCGCGTCCGACCTGGCCGGAGAGGACCTGTGGCGCCTGGCCCTGGCCGCCGAGCTGACCGGGCGGACGGGCGACCTGGTCGACGCGTTCGATCGTGCGCACCGGCGCTTCGCGGAGGCGGGGGACCTGCCCTCCGCCGCGCGTTGCGCGTTCTGGTTGGGGCTCCGGCTGCTCGCTCTGGGCGAGGTCGGCCAGGGGTCGGGCTGGATTCATCGCGCCCGGCGCCTGCTCGAACGCGACGGCCGCGCGTGCGTCGAGCAGGGATACCTGATGCTCGCCGACGTCCAGCAGCTCCTGGGTGCCGGCGAGCTGGACGCGGCCTTCGCCAGGGCCAGCGAGGCGATCGACATCGGCGAGCGTTACGGCGATGTCGACCTCCACGCCTTCGCCCTGCACGCCCAGGGCATCGCGCGCCTGCGCCAGGCACGCCTGGCCGAGGGGCTGGCCCTGGTCGACGAGGCGATGGTGGCCGTCACTTCCAACACGACGATGCCCGTGGTGACCGGGATCCTCTACTGCTCGGTGATCTCCGCTTGCCACAACGTGTACGCCCTGGGTCGCGCGCACGAGTGGACCGAGGCGCTCTCGGCGTGGTGCGAGCGTCAGCCCGACCTCGTCCCCTTCGCCGGCAAGTGCATGGTCTACAGGGCGGGGATCTTGCAGCTCCGGGGGGCGTGGCCCCAGGCGCTCGATGAGGCGCGGCGGGCGGAGGAGCGGTGCGAGAGCGGCTCCGAGGTCGACGGCGTGGCCGAGGCGCACTACCAGCAGGGCGAGATCCACCGGCTGCGCGGTGCCTTTGCCGATGCCGAGCGTGCCTACCACGAGGCGGCGCGCCTGGGGCGCGATCCCCAGCCCGGGCTGGCGCTGCTGAGGCTGGCGCAGGGGAAGCGCGGGACGGCCGTCAACGGGCTGCGCAGGGCGTTGCGGGAGCACCGCGAGCGCACGCGCCGGGTCCGGATCCTCCCCGCGCTCATCGAGGTGCTGCTCGCTGCGGATGAGCTCGAGGAGGCGCGGGAGGCGCTCGACGAGCTCGAGCGGACGGCGCACACCTACGAGGGAAGCGCCTTGACGACGGTCGCGGCGCACTGGCGCGGCGCCGTCGAGCTGGCCGCGGGCGACGCGCCGGCGGCCCTGGAGGCGTTGCGGCAAGCCTGGCGGGGATGGCACGCGCTGGAAGCGCCCTACGAAGCCGCGCGCAGTCGTGAGCTGGTTGCCCGTGCCTGCGCGGTACTGCAGGACGGGGAGACGGCCGCCTTGGAGCTCGGGGCGGCTCGCGAGGCCTACCGTCGCCTGGGTGCGGCCGTCGATCTGGCGCGTCTCGAGCAGCCCCGGGGATCGTTCGCCGGCCTGACCGCCCGGGAGCTCGAGGTGCTCCGGCTGGTGGCCGCGGGCCGGTCCAACAAGGCGATCGCCGTCGAGCTGAGAGTGAGCGGGCGCACCGTCGAACGCCATGTGAGCAACATCTTCGACAAGTTGGAGGTGTCCTCCCGCTCGGCGGCGACGGCCTACGCCTACGAGCACGGGCTCGCCTGACCCGCGTTGCGGGAAACCCCCACACCGACCGATGGCTCTGCGTGGTTCCGCCGATGCGGCACCGCTGCGTCCCGCCCTAGCGTGACGGCAAGCGGGGCCGGCGAGCCTGGTGGACTGCGCCGAGCGCGTCACGGCGGTGGAGCGCGGCGCCGTCACCCGGGTCGACGAACCCCGCAAGGGCGTGCCGCAGGGGCGTCGTCTGCATCTGCTCCTATCCGCAGGATCATCGCAGCTCCGCCAGGCACTCCCAGCTCCGCACGGCAGCACCAGCTCTGGAGGAGGCAACCGCATGACCTTCGCTCGCAAGCACGAAACCATCGACACCGTCGTGATCGGTGCCGGACAGGCCGGCCTGGCCACCGGCTACCACCTGGCGCGACGCGGCCAGGCGTTCGTCATCCTGGAAGCGAACGAGAGCATCGGGGACACCTGGCGTCGGCGCTGGGACTCGCTCAGGCTGTTCACGCCGGCGCGCTACGACGGTCTGCCCGGGATGCGCTTCCCGGCGCCGGCTCACCACTACCCGAGCAAGGACGAGATGGCGGACTTCCTCGAGGCGTACGCCAACCGCTTCGCCCTGCCGGTGCGGACCGGTGTGCGCGTGGAACGCGTCGCGCCCGCCAACGGCGGCCTCCGCGTGGAGACCACGGGCGGCGCGATCGAGGCCCGGCAGGTGGTCGTCGCCATGGCCAACTTCCAGCGGCCGCGGGTGCCGTCGTTCGCCGACGAGCTCGATCCGGAGATCCGCCAGCTCCATGCGCGCGAGTACCGCAATCCAGGCCAGCTCCGGGAGGGCGGCGTGCTGGTGGTGGGGGCGGGCAACTCGGGCGCCGAGATCGCCATCGACGTGGCGCCCCGGCACCGCGCCTGGCTGTCGGGACGCCCGACCGGTGAGATCCCCTTCGATATCGATACGCGCGCGGCGCGGCGCGTGCTCATCCCGCTCGTGGTCCGCGCGCTGTTCCACCACGTGCTGACGGTGGACACGCCCATCGGTCGCAAGGCCCGACCCGGGTTCGTCGGGAGGGGCGGGCCGCTCGTCCGCACCAGCGATCGTGATCTGAAGAGGGCGGGCGTACAGCGCGTGCCGCGTACGACCGGCGTGCAGGGCGGCAAGCCCGTGTTGGCCGACGGACGCGTCCTCGATGTGGCCAACGTCGTGTGGTGCACGGGGTATCGGGCCGGCTTCGAGTGGATCGACGCACCGTTGCCCGACGAACACCTGCTGACCCACCGCCACGGTCCCGACACCGGCGTGCCCGGCCTGTACTTCGTGGGTCTGCACTTCCTGTACGCCGCCTCCTCGGCCATGGTGCAGGGAGCCGGGCGCGATGCCGACCGGGTGGCACGCGCCGTGGCGCGCAGACCGGGTCGCGGGCCCGGCTCAGGGGCGGTCGAGGTCGAGCGGCGGGCCGACGATGCGCATGCCGTGACGCGCGAACAGGGAGGCCATCACGTCAGGCGGACCCATTCCCTCCATGGCGCTTGCCTCGTCGAAGAAGGCCGCCATGGCGCCGGCGGGTGAGAACAGGACGACCATCCTGCCCGTGCCCGGCCCCAGAAACGCCCATCCGTGCGGGACGCCTCGTGGCGCGAGGACGCTGTCTCCCGCCGCGAGGCGGTGGAGCCGGTCGCCGACCTCCACGCCGTAGTCTCCCTCGACAACGTAGAACCACTCTTCCTGCTCCGCGTGCACGTGGCGCGGAGGCCCACCCCGGAAGCCATTGGCCTGCTCGATCACGAGGCAACCTCCGCCGGTATCGGCGGGGGTCACCTTCACGGTGAACGGCATCGTCCCGAAGACGCTGCGCTTGCGCTCGAAGCGGTCGAGCCCCGATCCCACCCGGATCCCTGCCGGACGTTCGTGAGACATGTACGCTCCATACGCCTACTACCGCACCGTGACGCGGTGCGATGCACGGATTGTACGGTGCGCGCGGACTCCTGGCGAGGACGGTAGGCTGGTGGCCATGTGGAGGATGAGCCGGGTGGCACCTCGCGGAGCAGGCGATGTCGCCTCCAGGTCCGCGGCCAGGGGTGGCAGGCCGGGCGCACGCGCATGATCTTCGCCTGGCTGCTCCTGCTGGCGCCGGTCTCGCTGGCCGCGAAGTTCGTGCTCCACCTGCCCGACCTGGTCGTGTTCGTGCTCGCCATCCTCGCCATCGTGCCGCTGGCCGAGTGGATCCGGCGGGCCACCGAACAGCTCGCGCGCCTGACGGGACCGGCCGTAGGGGGTCTGCTCAACGTCACGTTCGGCAACACCGCCGAGCTGGTGCTGGCGCTGTTCGTGCTGCAGGCGGGTCACACCGACGTGGTGAAGGCGCAGATCACCGGCTCCATCATCGGCAATTGCCTGCTGGGCTTCGGTCTGGCGGTGCTCATCGGGAGCTGGGGGCGGGAGCGGCAGACCTTCAGCCGGGAGCGGGCGGGGCTGCTGTCCAGCCTGCTGGTCATGTCGGTGTTGGGCCTGCTGGTGCCGGCGCTGTTCGACATCACCGAGCGCACGGCGGGCGTCGCGAACGTACCGGCGCTCAACGAGCGGCTCAGCCTGGGCGTGGCCGTGGTGCTGGTGCTCGTTTACCTGGGGAACCTGGTGTACACGCTGGTGACGCACCGCGACGTGTTCGCCCGGCACGACGAGGAGCGCGCCGCGACCTGGACGCTGTGGGCGGCCCTCGGTGTGTTGCTCGGCGCGACCGCGGTGACGGCGCTCGAGGCGGAGCTCGTTTCGGGGGCGCTGGACGCCACCGCGGCCGGGCTCCACCTCACGCCGTTCTTCCTGGGGATCACCGTGCTGGCCGTGGTCGGGAACGCAGCCGAGTACATCTCGGCGGCGTACTTCGCCCGGCAGGACCGGATGGGGCTGGTGCTCTCCATCACCGTGGGCTCGAGCATCCAGGTGGCCCTGCTGGTCGCGCCGCTGCTGGTCCTGGTGTCGTACCTGATGGGCCGTCCCATGGACCTGGTCTTCGCCAACCCGCTGGAGCTCATCGCCATCGCCGGCGTCAGTTTCATCGTCAACGCCATCGCCAGCGACGGCGAGACCACCTGGTTCGAGGGCATGCTGCTGGTCGCGGTGTACGCGGTGCTCGGCCTGGCTTTCCTGTTCGCTGCGCCCTAGCAGGCGCGCACGCGGGCCCTTCGCGGTCGAGCCCTTCTGCGCCCCCGTGCCCGTGCCCGCCGTGCCCGTGGCCCTGTGTCCGCCGCCCACGACGGCGCTCGTCGGTACCGCTAGATTGAGGTCAGGTCCCCCCATCCCACACGTTCCCTTCACCCCGCTGATGGCTCGGGGACCGGAAGGAGCATCTATGCGCTTCACCCGACGCTGGCTGGTATCGGTGAGCCTTGTCGCGGGGGCGTGGCTCTTCCTCTCGCCCTGGTTGCTCGGTTACACCGCGGTGGCCGTGGCGGCCTGGACCTCCTACGTCCTCGGCGCCGCGATCTTGGCGGCAGCGCTGTGGGCCATGACTGCCAGGGGGGCGAGGAACGCCGCGTTGATCGTGGCGGTCCTCGGCGCGGTCGCGTTCGTGTCGCCGTGGGTGTTCGGCTTCATGGCCGAGCGCGCCGCGCGCGTCGACGCCTGGCTCGTCGGCGCGGTCGTGGTCGTGACCGCACTCTGGGCGTCGATGTCCGAGCGCCCGGAACGGCGCCCGGAGCGTCGCGGCCCTGCCGTCTGAACGACCTGGGCTCGCCGTCCGGCCGCCGCGGAGCCACCGCGGCGGCCGGACGCTTCTGTGGGGTGCTCCGGTC
>Ga0102962_1000167_pt1 | contig 37463 bp, 37 predicted proteins | sample SalPonF2_C_D2_MG_FD_84519 | JGI IMG/M metagenome (GOLD analysis project Ga0102962, IMG submission 84519) | Salt pond soil microbial communities from South San Francisco under conditions of wetland restoration - Salt Pond MetaG SF2_C_D2_MG ...
CCAGGGCCCGGCTCGAGGCCAGCGCCGTCGGCACCAGCTCCTGCAACGACCGCAATGCGTCCTCGCCCAGGGCCAGGCCGTCGACCAGGGAGCCGTCGGCGCCGGCGACCGCCACGCTTCTCACCCCACGGATGCTCAAGAGCTCGCGCAGAACGTCCTTCAAGCCCGCCTCCGGGAGGCTCACGCTCCCTCTCCGAGCGCCTCGCGCAGCGACGCGACGGTCTTCCGTGCGACGTCGAGCGCACCGGTGGCCTCCTCGCCCGCGAGCACCAGGGCGAGAGCATGCTCCCCGAGAAGCAGGCAGGTCAGGCGGTAGCCGGGCGCCCGCACCGTGATCTCGTCGGCTTCGCCCAACATCAGCCGCTCCGCGGCGGAGCGGCAGGCCTCCGCCAGCGCGCCCCCCTCCGCCGCCAGCACGTCGGCGCGCACGCCGTGGCCGAGCATCTCCACGGGCAGGCCGTCGCGCGTCAGCACCAGCGCCGCCACCACGCCACCCGCCTCGGCGAGCGGCGCAAGAGCCTCATGCAAACGAGCCTCTGCGCTCACGCGAAACTCCCCTCGATCTTGCGGGCCGCCTCACCGGTCGACAGGCGGGCCTTGCCGACGTTGCCGTGGCGGTTGAGGACCAGCAGGCAGAAGAGGTCGCCCTGCAACAGGCGGGCGTAGGCGACGCGCCTGTCGCTGGTGACGATCACCTCGTGCAGCGCACCGCCACCGAGGTGCTCGCTCACGGTGCTCGACAGCCCCGTCAGGGCGTTCGTGAGCTCGGCGACCACACCCGCGAGCTCCGTGCTCTCGCGAGGCGATTGCTCGATCACCAGGCCGTCCATACCCGCGACGGCGGCGGCGAGGCATCCGTCCACCCCCTGCACGAGCTGCGCGAGGATCTCCTCCATGTCCTGCACAGGCGGGAGTCTAGCACGCGACCGCACCTCGCTCCCGTTCAACCTTTCATAGTTGCGGCCCCGCCCGGGCCGCGCGGAGCCTCGCCCATGCCGTGTCCCGACGCCCCTCAGCGGGAAGGTTGCGCGCCTCACGCTCTGGTATCGTGTCGCGATGACACCGCTGCACGTTCGCGCCCACCAGGACGACGTCGCCCCCTTCGTGTTGCTCCCCGGCGACCCGGATCGGGCGCGCCGCATCGCGGAGCGCTTCTTCGACGACGCCCGCCCCATCAACACGTACCGGCAGTTGCTCGGCTTCAGCGGTCGATACAAGGGCATGCCGGTCACCGTGCAGACCACCGGGATGGGCTGCCCGAGCCTCGCCATCGTGGTCGAGGAGCTGATCCAGCTCGGTGCCCGCACGCTGGTGCGCGTGGGCACCTGTGGCACGATCGCGGCCGGCATCGCTCCCGGTGACCTGGTGGTGGCGGTGTCCAGTGTCCCCCGCGACGGCACCACCGCCATGTACCTCCGCGGCGAGCCGTACGCCCCGACCGCGGACTTCGGGGTCACGCGCGCGCTGGTGGCGGCCGCCGAGGCGTCGGGCCGTCGTCCCACCGTCGGTCTCATCCAGACCGAGGACGCCTTCTACGCCACCGCCCCGGAGGACGTTCCGGGCCTGGCTGCGAAGGGCGTGCTGGCCGTGGAGATGGAAGCGTCCGCGCTGTTCACGCTGGGAGCGCTGCGGGGCGTGCGCACCGGCTGCGCGCTGGTGGCCAGCAACGCCATCGGGGACCCGAGCTTCGTCGACCCGGAGGTGCTCTCTCAGGCCGTTGACGCCATGGTCGAGACCGCGCTGGAGGCCGGGCTCGCCCTCCAGGAGGGCGAGCGGCCGTGAGCGACGGCCGGCGCCGACCAGATCGTCATCGCGCGCGGGGCGGCGGGCACACGGCCGCTCCCGCGCAGGGAAAGGACGCGTCATGAACGTAGCCGTGATCGGAGCAGGAACGATGGGGTCCGGGATCGCGCAGACCTGCGCGGTGGCGGGCCACGACGTGGTGCTGTGCGACGTCGCTCCCGGGGCGCTGGAGCGCGCCGAACGGGCGATCGCGTCCAGCCTCGGCCGGCTGGTGAAGAAGGAGGTGCTCTCTCAGGCCGAAGCGGACGAGGCGCGCGGCCGCATCGCCATGCGCGACCGCCTCGAAGGCCTGGAGGAGGCCGGCGTCGTCATCGAGGCGGTGTACGAGTCGCTCGAGGTGAAGCGCGAGGTCTGGGGGCAACTCGCTGCGGCCACCAGTGAAGGCGCCCTGCTGGCCACCAACACCTCCAGCCTGTCGGTCACCGAGGTGGCGGGCTACAGCGGCCGGCCGGAGCGCTTCTGCGGCCTGCACTTCTTCAACCCGGTGCCGGTGATGGCGCTGGTCGAGGTGGTGCGCGGGCTGCGCTCGTCCGACGAGACGGTGGAGCAGGCGCGCGCCTTCGCCGAGGGGATCGGGAAGACCCCGATCGTGTGCGAGGACAAGCCGGGCTTCATCGTCAACCGCCTGCTCATCCCCTACCTGAACGACGCCGTGCACGCGCTGTCCGAGGGAGTCGCGTCGGCCGAGGACATCGACCGGGCGATGAAGCTCGGGGCGAACATGCCGATCGGGCCGCTGGCGCTCTCGGATCTGGTGGGCCTGGACGTCGGGCTGGCCGCCACCGAAGCGCTGTTCGTCGAGTTCGGCGACCCCAAGTTCCGGCCCGCGCCGCTCATGCGCCAGATGGTGCGCGCCGGCAAGCTCGGCCGCAAGAGCGGCGAGGGCTTCTTCCGCTACGATTGAGGGGAACCCCCCTTCCCACCACCGGAGGCATGCATGAGCGACCAGGAACCCCACGAGGACGTCACCTTCGAGAACCTGCGCTACGAGGTCGACGGCGGCATCGCCGTGGTCACCGTCGATCGCCAGGAAGCGCTCAACGCTCTCAACGACGAGGTGCTCACGGAGCTGTCGTTCGCCTTCGAGATGGCCGAGGCCGACCTCGAGGTGCGTGCGCTCGTCTTGACCGGCGCGGGGCGCGCGTTCGTGGCGGGCGCCGATATTGCGGCACTTCAACGCCTGTCGGACACCTTCGCCGGCCGTGAGGCGTCGCTCGCGGGCCAGGACCTGACCAACACCCTGGCCGCGCTGCCCATCCCCACCATCGCTGCGCTCAACGGCTTCGCGCTGGGCGGGGGGCTCGAGCTGGCGCTCGCCGCCGACCTGCGGGTCGCCTCACCGCACGCCCGGCTGGGGCTCCCCGAGGTCGGCCTGGGACTCATCCCCGGCTACGGCGGGACGCAGCGCCTGCCGCGCCTCATCGGCCAGGGCCGCGCCCTGGACCTCATCTTCACCGGCCGCCACGTCGAGGCCGAAGAGGCGCTGGCCATGGGGCTGGTCAACCGCATCGCCGACGACGCGCTGGAGGGCGCCAAGGAGCTGGCGCGGCTCACCATGCGCAAGGCGCCCATCGCCCTTGGCCTGGCCAAGGAGGCGGTGGTGCGCGGGCTGGACGTGACCCTCAACCAGGGGCTGGAGATCGAGGCCGACCTCTTCGGGATGGCGGCGACCACGGAGGACATGACGGAGGGCATCGGCGCGTTCCTCGAGAAGCGCGACCCGGAGTTCAGCGGGCAGTAAGCGGGCTCAGCCGGGGTAGCGGCGTTCGAGGTGCTCGAGCGCCAAGCGGTCGATGCGGTCGTCCTGGGTGATCCGCTCCTCGAGGTTCTCGATCCCGGCCAGCTCGCGCAACGCGCGCTGCGCGCTCTCATCCCAGCCCTCTCCGGCGCGGTGGCGGCCGGAACGCTCCAGCACACCGAGCAGCCGCTCCAGCACCGCGCCCTCCAGAGGCAGCAGGTCGCTCTCGCGGGGCCGATCGAAGTAGAGATGGTGGAGCTCCAGCAGCTCACGGAGCCGGCCCGTGGGAGCGGCGTGATCGTCGACCCGCAGGTCGATGTAGCGATCGTTGAAGCCGCCGTAGCCGGCCCCGGCACGCACCACCAGCAGGGCCGCCCCCTGCCGTCCGCGCCGGTCGCCGCCCGCCTCGTCGCCGGCCCGTAGCGCCGCCACGAGCCGCTCGGCCAGCGAGCCGCCCGTGGCCTCGAACGTGTCGGCCAGGGCGTCGACCACCTCGGGACCGGCGAGCAGGTTCCCCTGCGCCGCGAACCCCGCACGCGCCACGCCACCCGCCCACGGGTGACAGGCGTCACCGGTGAAGCTCAGGCTGCGCCCCGAGGCGTCCACCAGAGCGTACTGGCGCATGGCGTGCTGGTCGTCGGTGGCGGCGAAGGCCTCGTGGATCAGGTCGATGGGGACGCCGGCGCGCAACGCGGCCATGGCGCGCGGGCCGTAGCTGGTGTTGGCGTAGCTCTGGGTCGCCACGGCGCCGACGTCCGCCTCGGCGAAGGGCACCACCGCGCCGACGGCGAGGAACTTCGACGCCACGGCGATGCCGAGGTCACCGCTCTGCGCATCGCGGGCCACGATGGAAAACGTGCTGACCGGTCGCATGCGCGTCAGCGTACCACCCGCTTCGCGCGGCGGCATGGCCGGCTCGCGCGCGCAGGCGGTAGACTCGCCGACATGGAAATCCTCGAACGACTCTCGGAGCTGGCCGGCGTCCCCGGCCGCGAGGAGCGCGTGCGCGCCTTCATCGAGGAGCGCATCCGCGACCATGTCGACGATCTCGAGACCGACGCGCTCGGCAACCTGCACGCGGTCAAGCGCAGCCGCAGCGCGGGAGCGCGCACCGTGATGGTGGCGGCGCACATGGACGAGATCGGCTTCGTGGTGCGCTTCATCGACGATCGTGGCTTCCTGCGCCTGCAGAGCGTGGGCGGCTTCGACCCGCGCAACCTCTTCGCGCGTCAGGTCACCGTGCACGGCTCCCTCACCGGCGCGGAGCTGGTCGGCGTGCTCAATCCGGCCGGCAAGCCCGTCCATCTCTCCACGCCGGAGGAACGCAGCAAGGTGCCGCAGCTCGACGCCTTCTTCGTCGACCTGGGGCTCGATGCGCAGCGGGTCCGGGAGAACGTGCGCGTCGGAGACATGGTGACGCTCCGCCAGCCCTTCGTCGACCTGGGCGACGTCGTGACCGGCAAGGCTCTCGACGACCGGGCGGGCTGCTGGATCCTGATGGAGGCGCTGAAGCGGTTGAAGGACCCGGCCATGGAGGTGCACGCGGTGTTCACGGTGCAGGAGGAGGTCGGGCTGCGCGGCGCCGGCACGGGCGCCTTCAAGGTCGCGCCCGACGTGGCGATCGCGCTCGATACCACCCTGGCCGTCGACACGCCCGAGAGCCGCGACGACCTGCGCGTCACCGAGCTCGGCAAGGGCACGGCGATCAAGGTGATGGACAGCGCCAGCATCAGCACACGCTGGCTGGTCGACGCGCTCGTCGCCCTGGCGGAGCGCCGCGAGGTGCCCTACCAGCTCGAGGTGCTGCCTTTGGGAGGGACGGACGCCGCCGCCATGCAGCGATCACGCGAGGGCGTCCCCTCGATCACCCTCTCCACCCCGTCGCGCTACGTGCACACCGTCACCGAGATGGTGTCCAAGGCCGACCTCGAGGCCGCCGTCTCGCTGCTCACGGCCGCCATCGAAGAGGGCATCGAAGCCGCCGCGTGAGCGCCCCCCTGCGCTGTAGCCGGCACGGCGGCCGGCGCCGACCCCTCGCCGAAGGCCGCGCCGGCGCGGTGCTAGACTGACGCCGTGATCGTCGGCATCATCAGCGACGTCCACGCCAACGTCATCGCGCTGGAAGCGGTGCTCGAGCAGCTCAAGCTGCGTGGCGCGGAGACCATCGTGTGCCTCGGCGATCTGGTGGGCTACGGCCCGGCGCCCAACGAGACCATCGATCTGGTCCGGCGCGAGAGCGTGCTGTGCACGCTCGGCGCGGCGGACGAACGCATCGCCTACGCCTTCGCGCGCCGCAAGGTCCCGCGCCGCGGCGTCGCCGACGAGATCCTGGAATGGACGCGCGACGTCATCGAGCCGCGCCACGTCCACTTCCTGCAGACGCTCCCGGTCCAACAGCGCATCCACACCCCGGCCGGTCGCCTGCGGTTCTTCCACGGCAGTCCGGAAGACCCCGCGGAGACGCTCAACTTGAACCAGGACCCGATCTCGCTGTCGAAGATGTTGCAGCGCCACCGCTGCTCGATCCTCGCCAGCGGGTCGACGCACGTCCCGTTCTACCGTCAGCTGCCCAACGGGCTGGTCATCAACCCCGGCTCGGTGGGGCTGTCGCTCAACGGTGAGCCCGGCGCGGACTACGCGCTCCTCACCATCACCGAGGAGTCCATCGGCGTGCAGATGGACAAGGTCGAGTACGACTTCGCCGCGGTGGCCTTCGACATCGTGGCGTGGGGGCTGCCGTCGATGGTGGCCGAGGCGGTCCAGATGGGTCGCCTGCCGGAGCACATGAACGCCGAGAGCGAGGGGGACGACAAGGCCGACTCCTCCGGCAGCTGAGCGCCGGCCGGCGCCGCACCGTTCGGCACACCCCGACGGGTCGTGCGGCGCGCGGATGCGGCGCCGAGGCGCCTCGCTCAGGCGGTCTCGATGCCCATCGCCAGCGCCTCGCCACCGCCGATGCAGATCGACGCCATGCCGCGGCTGCCGCCGCGGCGCTGCAGCGCGCTGAGCAGCGTGACCAGGATGCGGGCGCCGGACGCGCCGATGGGGTGGCCGAGCGCAACCGCCCCGCCGAGGACGTTGACGCGCTCCTCGTCCAGGCCGAACTCCTGGACGGCCGCCATCGGCACCACGCTGAAGGCCTCGTTGATCTCGTAGGCGTCGACGCTGTCCGGCGTCCAGTCGAGGCGCGCGAAGAGCGTGCTCATCGCTTCGACCGGCGCCACCGTGAACCACTCCGGCGCGAGCGCGTGCGAGCTGTAGCCCCGGATGTGCGCCAGCACCGGCATGCCCCGCTCCCTGGCGACCTCCTCGCTGGTGATCACCAGCGCCGCGGCGCCGTCGTTGATGGTCGAGGCGTTCGCCGCCGTGACGGTGCCGTCCTTCTCGAAGGCGGGCCGCAGGCCGGGCACCCTGTCGAAGTCGACCTGGGTCGGTCCCTCGTCCTCGCTGACGGTGGTGACGGCGCCGCGGCGACCCGGCACCTCTACCGGAACGATCTCGTCGGCGAAGGTGCCGTCCTGCATGGCCTGCTGAGCGCGCCGGTAGGACCGCACGGCGTAGGCGTCCTGCTGCTCGCGGCTGAAGTGGTAGCGGCCGGCACAGAGCTCGGCGCACGCGCCCATGTGCTGGTCGCTGTAGACGTCCCACAGTCCATCGAACACCATCGAGTCGACCAGCTCCCGGTTCCCCATGCGCAGGCCCCCGCGGGCGCCGGGGAGCAGGTAGGGAGCGTTGGTCATCGACTCCATCCCGCCCGCCACCACGACCTCGGCGTCCCCGACGGTCACGGCACGCGCGGCCTGGATGACGGCCTCCAGGCCGCTGCCGCACATCTTGTTGAGGGTGACGGCCGGCGTGCGCTGTTCCAGGCCGGCGTAGAGGGCGGCCTGCCGAGCGGGCGCCTGCCCCATGCCCGCGGGCAGCACGTTGCCCATCAGCACCAGATCGACGGCGTCGCTCGCGACGCCCGCACGCTCCACCGCCGCCCGCACGGCCGCGGCTCCGAGCTGCGAAGCCTTGAGCGGCGACAGGGTGCCCTGGAAAGCGCCCACCGGCGTACGCACGGCGGATGCGATGACGATTCCCATCGATGACCTCCAACGTCCGGCGCCCGCCGCCGCAGCGGACCCGGCGCCGGGCTCGATCTCCAGTATAGGAAGCCCCGGGCGCGCGTCCGGGCTGCCGGCGCCACCTTCCCGACACGGGCGAGCGGGGCCGCGCGGTCGCGGCGGTGCGGCCTTCAGCGGCGGAAGGTGACGGTCGCCCGCACCCCCTGCCAGGTGACGGTGATCGGGCGGTAGAGGTCGAACCAGGGCGGGAGGAGCACGACCGCGGCCGCCGGCGCGTCCGGGCCGACGCGCGTGCTCGAGCCCTGCACCATGCGCATGCGGTAGGGGTAGCGGACGGGCAGGCTGCGGCCGTCCTGCTCCAGGACGAAGCTCGCCTCCCACGCGCTGGCCGCCAGCGACGACACCACCACCAGCAGGGGCTTGTCTCGCCCGATGCGCTCCAGGGCACCGTCGATGGCGTCCCGCTGCGACGGCTGCACCAGCGGAAGCAGGTCGAGGTCGGCGATGGCGACGGCGACCCCGTCGCCCCCCGTGGCGTCTCGTGCGAACAGGCGCAGCGCCGGAACGCCATGGCCGAGATCGTCGACCTCGCTGCGGCCGCCGCTGCCCGCGACCGCCGGCGCCGGAACCTCCAGCGCCAGCGTGCGCCCGCCCGGAAGGACGAGGCGGTCCCCCTCGAGCCGGACGCCGAGCGTTTCGAGCGCGTCGCTGGGCAGGTACCAACGCCCGTCGCGAAGCAGCGCCGGGGCGGACAGGCTGAGGGTGCTGGACCGCGCGGCGCCCGCGGCCTGCCAGAGCGCGTCGGGCGAGCCCGCGAAGACGGTGAGCGTGCCGGGTCCGGCCCGCCACGTGAGGCTGCCCTCGCCGGGCGCCAGGATGTCGCCGAGAGCGCGAGCGACGGGCGCGGCCGGCGTGTAGAGCGTCCCGCCCACCCGAAGGGCGGCCACGGGATCGGCGCGCGCGACGCCGAGCGCCGCGCCGGCCAGCAGCGCCAGCACCAGGAGAGCGAGCCTGATCGGGCCCACGCCGCCGAGCCTAGCATGCGCCGGCGACGCCGCCGAGGGCGGCCCGCAGGGTCGTCCTCGGGGCGAGGACACGGGGAGCGATGCGCTAGAATGGGCGCAGTGAGCACGGTACGAACCTCACCGGGCGCGGGCGGCGGTCTCCTCTGAGACCCGGCGCGGCTACCTTGTTCAGGTCCCCCTTCGACAACCCTTGCCGGCCGGGCTCCGGCCGATCTCCGTGCGCCCTGGGCGCCCGCTCGCCGGGTCGCACCTGGTGCGCCCCCGCCCAGCGTCCTATCGGAAAGGAGCAGCTGCTATCGACAAGGTCCACGGTAAGCTCTCCGGCCTGAAGGTCGGACAGGTCAAGCGCCTGGGGAACCTGTACCGCCGTCGCGTCCCACCCGACGCGACCGTCACCAACGAGCTGGCGCGCGCGTTGACCGCGCTCAGCGCCGACATCGGCCGCCAGGTGAGCGTGCTGGTGGACCGGCGTGGGCGGGTGGTGACGGTGGCGGCAGGCGACGCGATCGACACGCCGCTGCCCCCGCCCTCGGGCGAGGTCACTTCGCGGTTGTACGGGCTGCGGCTCGTCCACACCCACCTCAAGCCCGTCGGGCTCAGCGGCGACGACCTGACCACGCTCTTCCTGAACCGGCTCGACGCCGTCGTGGCGATCGAGGCGAAGCACGACGGCCTGCCCGGGCAGGCGCACATGGCACAGGTGGCACCTCCGACCAGCGAGCAGGAGGACTGGATCCTGGATCCGCCGATGACCGTCCCCGAGCTCGAGCGCATCGACTTCACCGAGCGCCTGCGCGCTCTCGAGGAGGAGATGGCGCGTCAGGTACGCGCCCGCGAGGTCACGCGCAGCAGCGCCGAACGCGCCGTCCTGGTGGGGCTGGAATCGGGTGAGGGCCTCTTCGAGGCGGAGTCGCGCCTGGAGGAGCTGGCCGAGTTGGTGCGCAGTGCGGGCGGGACGGTGGCCTGGAGCAGCCTGCAGCAACGCAGTCATGCCGACCACAAGACGCTGATCGGCCGCGGCAAGCTCCACGAGCTGGTGTCCAAGGCGTATCACGAGGACGCCGACCTGCTGGTGTTCGATCGCGAGCTCTCCCCCGCCCAGGCCCGCGAGATCGAAGGGCTCACCCACCTGAAGGTGCTCGACCGCACCCAGGTCATCCTCGACATCTTCGCGCAGAACGCACGCGGTCGCGAAGCGCAGGTGCAGGTCGAGCTGGCGCAGCTCCAGTACCAGCTCCCGCGACTCGCCGGCCGCGGCCGCGCCATGAGCCGGCTCGGCGGCGGGATCGGCACGCGGGGCCCCGGCGAGACCAAGCTCGAGGTCGATCGGAGGCGCATCCGTGACCGCATCGTCAGCCTCGAGAGCGCCGTCGACGAGATCAGCCAGCGCCGCAGCGAGACGCGCAAGAGCCGCACCGAGGCCAGCACCCCGGTCGTGGCGCTGGTCGGTTACACCAACGCGGGGAAGTCGACGCTGTTCAACGCGCTGGCGAAGTCCGACGCCGTCAGCCGCGACCGGCTGTTCGCCACGCTGCGTCCGACCACGCGCGAGGGCTGGCTCCCGGCCCTCGGCGAGTGGGGGGGCAAGGTGCTGTATACGGACACGGTGGGGTTCATCCGCGACCTGCCCGAGGAGCTCGTCAACGCCTTCCGTGCCACGCTCGAGGAGCTGCACGACGCCGATCTGCTGCTCCACGTCGTCGACGCCGCATCGCCCGGAGCGCCGGAGCGGGTGGACGCGGTCCAGCGCATCCTCGACGAGCTCGGCCTGAAGCCCCCTCGCCGCGTGGTGCTGAACAAGTCCGATGCCGCGGACGGTGAGGTGCTGGAGGGTCTGCTGCAACGCTTCGACGCCACCGGCGTCTCGGCCCGGACGGGCGAAGGCCTCGACGACCTGAAGGCGTCGCTGGCGCGCGCGCTCGAGGGCCCGCGGCACGTGCCGCTGCCCGAGGACCCGGCCCGCGCCTACGGCTGGGCCCCGCCCCGCAACGGCGACTGACGCCCGGACGCCGGACGCGTCGACGCAGTTGACGCGCCGCCCGGCGCGGCCGGCGGTACCATGGCCCCATGGATGACGGCGACCTTCGCGAGCTGCAGGGACTGAAGGACCTGCGCGGCTTCCTGGCGTTCCTGGAACGCCGCGGGGAGCTGGTGCGGGTCCGCGAGCCGGTGTCCGCCGCCTACGAGATCACCGAGATCGCCGACCGCTTCGTGAAGCGCGGAGGCCCGGCGCTGCTGTTCGAGAACGTCGAGGGCAAAACCATCCCGGTCGCCATCAACCTCTTCGGCACCCGCCGGCGCACCGCCTGGGCGCTGGGGGCGGCGTCGCTCGATGCCATCGCCGATCGCATCCGCGGTCTGCTCGACGTGCGTCTGGGCGGCGGTCTGCTCGGGCTCATGTCGAACCTGCCCAAGCTGCGGGAGGTCGCCTCGCTCCCCCCCAGGCGGGTGCGCAACGCGCCGGTCCACCAGGTGGTGTGGGAAGGCGACGAGGTGGACCTGGCGCGGCTGCCGGTGCTGACCTGCTGGCCCAACGACGGCGGTCCCTTCGTGACGCTTCCGCTTGTGGTGACGCGCGACCCGCAGCACGGCGACGTGAACGTCGGCATGTACCGGATGCAGATCTTCGATCGAGCCACCACCGGCATGCACTGGCAGCGCCACAAGACCGGAGCGCGCCATCTCGAGAGCGCGCGCCAAGCGGGCGAGCGGCTGCAGGTGGCGGTGGCGCTGGGGGGCGACCCTGCGCTCACCTATGCCGCCACGGCGCCCCTCCCGCCGGTCCCCGGGCTCAGCGAGTACGGGCTCGCCGGCTTTCTCCGGGGGCGCTCGATGGAGGTGACGCCGGGCCTCACGGTCGATCTCGACGTCCCCGCCCACGCCGAGTTCGTGCTCGAGGGCTACGTGGACCCCGAGGAGCCGTGGCGGCCCGAGGGGCCCTTCGGTGACCACACCGGCTTCTATACGCTGACCGACCTCTACCCGGCGTTCCACGTCACCGCCGTCACCATGCGCCGCGACCCCATCTACCCCGCCACCATCGTGGGTCGCCCCCCCATGGAGGACGCCTACCTGATCGAGGCCAGCGAGCGCATCTTCCTGGTGCCCGCGCAGGTGGTGATGCCCGAGCTCGTCGACTACCACATGCCGCCGGCCGGCATCGCGCACAACCTCGTGAACGTCCGCATCGACAAGCGCTACCCGGGCCAGGCCTACAAGGTGGCCAACGGTCTGCTCGGCCTCGGGCAGATGATGTTCGCCAAGGTCCTGCTGGTCGCCGACGAAGATGTGCCCGTCACCGACGCACTGGGGTTCTGGCGCGCCGTGCTGGCGCGAGCGCTCCCCGGGCGCGACGAGCAGTTCGCGCGCGGCCCGATCGACGTGCTGGACCACTCCAGCCGCTCCTGGAGCTTCGGGTCCAAGCTGGTGATCGACGGCACGCGCAAACACCCGGAGGAAGGGGACGAGGTGGCCTGGAGCCCCAACGCGGAGCGAGCGGCGAGCGCGTTGCCGCATCACGCCGAGATCGAAGGGCAACACCAGCTCGCCGGCGGGTTCTGGTTCATCACCACCCGCAAGACCCGGGGCGGCCAGGGGCGTCACCTGGGCGAGTGGGCGGCGCGCCAGCCGGCCTGCCGCGGCGTGCGGCTGATCGCGGTCCTCGACGACGAGACCGACCCCACCGACTTCGACGACTGCATCTGGACGCTGTTGAACAACATCGATCCCGAGCGCGACGTGCAGGTGGTGGACGGCTTCGGGGGCGCGCCCGTGTACGTCATGGACGGCACGCCCAAGCTCGCCGACGAGGGCTTCACGCGGCCCTGGCCCCAGAAGATCCGCATGACCGACGACGTCAAGCGGCGCGTGGACGCCATCGTGGAGCGGCTCGAGCTCCCCTCCGGTACGCCTCCGGCCGACGAGCGCGACGCCGCGCCCGGGCGCGAGGGTGAGGTCGAGAGCGAGGCCTGAGGCCTCGGCGAACGGCCGCGCGGCACGGGCTCAGCGCCGCGCCAGCGCCGCGGCCACCAGGAACAGCGCAGCCTGAACCAGCACGATGGCCGATCCGCTCGGCACGTCGACCAGGTAGGAGAGCGCCAGCCCGACGACGGTGCTGAGCAGCGCCAGCAGCACGCTCAGGGCGGTCATCTGCGCTAGCGACCGCGCCAGCAGCCGGGCGCTCGCCGCCGGGATCACCAGGTACGCCGCCATCAGGATGATGCCGACCACCACCGAGCTGACCGCGATCACCAGGGCGGCGCACGCGAACAGCAGGTACTCGAGCAGGCGGGTCGGCACGCCGTCGGTACGCGCCAGCTCGTCGTCGAAGGTGGCGTACCCCAGGCGCCCCCATAGCCCCAGCAGGAACGTCACCGCCACCGCCGCCACCACGGCGATGGCGATCAGGTCGGGGCCGGTGACGGCCAGGATGGAGCCGAACAGCAGGTCCATCAGCGACAGCCCGAGATTGACGTCGGGCGGGATGATCGAGAAGAACAGCACGCCGAGCGCCACGGACACGGCGAAGAACACGCCGATGGCGGTATCGCTGCTGAGCTCGGTGTGTTCGCGCACCCAGGCGATGCCCAGCGCCGCGAGCAGGCTGAACGGCGCGGCGATCCACAGCGGGTGGCGCAAGAGGCCCACGCCGCTCGCCAGGAGGCCACTGGACACGATGACGAAGGCGCCCAGCCCCATGCCGCCGAAGGCGGCGTGCGCGAGCCCCGCCCCCAGGAACGACAGTCGCCTCTGCACGACGAACACGCCGAGCAGCCCGGCCATCACGGCGATCAGCGCGCCCGCCGCCAGCGCCCGTTGCATGAAGGCGAGGTGCAGGGCGTCGGCGAGGCTCACCGCCCGCCCCCGTCGCCGTGCCGGGGCCGGCAACGCCTGCGCTCAGAACGCCAGTGCATGGTGGTGTCCCAGGTGGCCGAAGGCGCGCTCCAGGCACGACTCGCACAGCACCTCGTCGGGCGTCCCGAAGCCGTGGACCCGGCGGTTGAGCACCAGCACCCGGTCGGCGTGATAGCGGGCGGCCGAGAGGTCGTGCGTCACCATCACGACGGTGGCGCCGGTGTCGCGCTGGTAGACCTCCAGCAGGTCGTAGAGGTCGTGCTCGGCCAGGAAGTCGACTCCCGTGGCGGGCTCGTCGAGCAGCACCAGTTGCGGCCGCCGGGCCAGCGCGCGGGCCAGGTAGGCCCGCTGCAGCTCCCCGCCGGACAGGCGGGCGAGTTGCCGCCGCTCCAGGTGCTCCGCTCCCACCCGCGACAGGGCCGCGCGCGCCTGCTCGCGCTCGGGCGCGGCCACGCGCGCGGGCCAGCGGCGGCGCAGGCCGGTGGCCACCAGCTCCAAGGCGGTGGCCGGGAAGGTGCGGTCGAAGGTCTTGAGCTGGGGCACGTACCCGATGCGCTCGGGTCCGGCTCCTGCGTCCACGCCGAAGAGCGCGGCGTGACCGCTGTGCGGCGTCACGAGCCCGAGGGCGACCTTCACCAGCGTCGACTTGCCGGCACCGTTGGGGCCCACCACCGCGAGGAAGCAGCCGCGCGCGAGCTCGAAGCTGACGTCCTGCAGCACCGTGGCCTCCCCCAGCCGGACGGTCACGCGGTGCATGTGCAGCGCAGCGGGCAGCGCAGCAGGCGCCGCAACGGGCGCCCCGTCGCTCACCGCTCCACCCCGTCGCGCGGCTCCGCCGGGAGGGCACCGGCGGGCGCCGCGAAGTAACGAGAATAGGTTCTCATTAGGGCTCCACTGTACCCGGGCGCTCCCGCCATGCCAACCCCCCACGACACCCGGCACCCCGAAGACGTACCAACACGACGGCGGCCGCCCGGGTGCCCGGGCGGCCGCCGCTCGCAACGCCGTGCTAGGCGTCGACGGCTCGCGTCAGAGCTTGTTGGGGTTCACGAACAGGGTGGGATCGAGCTGCCGAAGGGCCTTGGCGCTGATCCACACCTTCTGGGGCCTGCCGTCCACCCAGACGGTCTTCTTCTGAAGGTTGGGCTTCACCTGGCGCTTGTGCACCCCGACCTGCTTCACGCCGACGCCGCCCCGCTTCTTGGGCGAGCCCTTGCGCTTGCTGGTGGTGGTGCTGTGCGTCTTCTTCCCTGTGATGGCACACACACGCGGCATGTTCACGTCCTCCGTCGCGTCGTTCTGGCGTTGACGTCGCGTTCATCTCCCGGGCCGCGCGCCGCCCTGCGGGCTGCTCCCCACGCGGTGCTCGCGCGAACCCAAACACTCGATAGTAGCACACCCTTCGCCCGCCCTTCCAGGTGTCCGCCCTCCCGGGCCGGCTTCGGGAAGCGCATCCGCGGGCGCCGCGCGCCGACGGCGGGGGCACGCGCCGCGCGCGGGCACGCGTCAGCCCATAGAATGCCCGCATGACGCGCGACGAACTGGCCGCACACATCCACCGCCGCTCGCTCCTGCACGGCCACTTCGTGCTGCGCTCGGGCGCCACCAGCGAGCGCTACTTCGACAAGTACCTCTTCGAGTCCGACCCCCCGCTGCTCCGCGCGATCGCCGAAGCGATGGCCCCGCTGGTGCCGGACACGGTCGACGCCATCGCCGGGCTCGAGCTCGGCGGCGTGCCCCTGGCGGTCATGCTCTCCCAGCTCACCGGCCTGCCCACCCGCTTCGTGCGCAAGCAGGCCAAGGAGTACGGCACGCGCCGCCTGGCCGAGGGGGGCGACATCGAGGGCCGGCGCCTGCTGGTGGTCGAGGACGTCATCACCTCGGGCGGCCAGGTGGTGCTCTCCACCCGGGACCTCCGCGCCCTCGGCGCCAGCGTCGAGCACGCGCTGTGCGTCATCGACCGGGAAGCCGGCGGCGCGACCCACCTGAGGGAAGCCGGCGTCCAGCTCACCCCGCTGTTCACGATGAGCGCCCTGGAGAGCGCCGCCGGCGCCGCCTGAGCGCGCGGATCGTCGCCGCCGGAGCGCTACCATCGGCCCATGGCAGACTCCGAGCGTTCCACCGACAGCCTGTTCGAGAGGATCGTGCGCCGCGAGATCCCCGCCGACATCGTCTACCAGGACGATCGTGTCACGGCCTTCCGCGACATCCGGCCGCAGGCTCCCGTCCACGTCCTGATCGTGCCCAACGAGCGCATCCCCACCGCCGCCGACGTCACCGACGACGACGAGGCAGTGCTCGGACACCTGCTGGTGGTGGCAGCGCAGGTGGCCGAGCAGGAGGGGTTGCACAAGGGCTACCGCCTGCTGGTGAACTGCAAGGAGCACGGCCACCAGGAGGTCTATCACCTCCACGTCCACCTGCTGGGCGGGCGGCCCCTCGGCCCCATGCTCTGCCGCTGACGCGGGCGGCCGACGCGGGCGCGCGACACGCGCCGCGCCCGCACTCGCGTGCTAGCTTCGAGGCATGAACGGCCTCGCGCTCGTCGGACACGCGCTCACGCTCGACCGTCAGGCCTTCGTCCTGCTCGACCAGGGCGCTGCGGGGCTGCGGTTGTCGCTGGCGGTGGTGTTCGTGGCGGGCGTCTCCGCAGCCGCCGGGCAGAGCGTAGCGTTGTTCGTCAACCGGGTGGCCCCGCGCCGCTTCGTTCTCAGCCTGCTTCTCTCGGGCGCGGTGTTCACGCTCGTCTACCTGTTCTGGTCGACGTCGCTGTGGCTGATCGCGGTGTACGTCTTCGGCCGCCCCCGGCCCTTCCTCAACGCGCTGCGCACCGTGGGGTTGGCGTACAGCCCGCAGCTCTTCGGCTTCCTGGTGCTGACCCCCTACTTCGGCTCCTTCATCGCCGCCGCCCTGTCGGTCTGGAACCTGCTCGCCATCGTGGTCGCCACGCGCGCCGTGTTCCACCTGACCACGCTCGAGGGCGTCGCGAGCGCGGCGCTCGGCTGGATCTTGCTGCAGCTGCTGCAACGCACCATCGGCCGGCCCGTGCTGGGCCTCGGGCGGCGCCTGCGGGTCGCCGTCGCCGGGCGACGACTCATCTCTTTCGATGAGGTGCTCGAGGAGGGCGAGGCCTAGCATGCGCTTGCTCGACGTCTGGATGCTGGTGGGCCTGGCATTCCTGGCGCTGCTGCTGGCGGGCGCTCTGGCGCCGCTCGAAGCGCTCGGCTGGTGGGCGGGCTGGTACGGCCGACGCGCCGAAGAGCAACCCGTCCATGGCGACGGCAGCGCGCCCGCACCGCGGCACTTCATCGTCTTCCTGTCGGGGATCCACAGCGTCACCGGGCACGCCTTCGCCCGACGCGAGGTGGTGCTCATGGAGCGCCTGCGTGAACGCCTCCCCGACAGTCGCATCCTCGAGGTCTTCCCCTACTCGGTGACCAACAACGCCCTGACCGGTGAGCGCGCCTTCGCACGATTCTGGCGCTGGGCGCTGCGCATGAAGCTCAGCAACCGGGCGCTGGCCAACATGGCGGGCATGCTCATCAACCTCCGCAACCTCTGGCAGGTCGCCGTCTCCGCCGATCGGCGCTACGGACCGGTCTACAACCACGGCAGCGCAGAACTCATCGTCGAGGCGTTGCTGGCGGCGGGCTACGTCCCCGCCAGCGGCACGCGCGTCACGCTCATCGGCTATAGCGGTGGAGGGCAGATCGCGCTGGGCGCTGCGGGCCATCTCGACGACATCCTGGGCACGCCCATCGACGTCATCGCCCTCGGTGGCGTGATGGCATCGGATCCGGCGGCCTTGCAGGTGAGGCACCTGTACTACCTCTACGGCGATCGCGACGGCATCCAACGCGCCGGATTCGCGATGTTCGCCGGCAGATGGCCGCTTCTGCGCTACTCCCCCTGGAACCAGGCTCGCGCCAAGGGTCTGATCACGGCCGTGCGCCTCGGTCCGATGAAGCACACCGGCCGCGACGGCTACCTCTCCACAACCGCCCGGCTCCCCGACGGCCGCAGCCACCTCGACGCCACCGTCGACGCCATCGCGTCGATCGTCGAGCACGGCGGCGCCGTCGAGGCGGAGGCCGCCTGACGCGGCGGCGTCGCCTGACGCCGCTTCCGGCGCACGCCCCCGCGCCTCAGCGGTACTCGCCCCACACGCGCCGCAGCACCCCGGCGATCTCCCCGAGCGTGGCGCGCGCGCGGAAGGCATCGAGCACCACAGGGAACAGGTTGGCATCCGTCTCCGCCGCCGCCGCCAGCGCGTCGAGCGCCGTGGAGGCCGCGGCGCCGTCCCGCCGCTCGCGGAAGGCGCGCATCTCGGCGGCGCGGCGCTGCTGCAGTCCGGGGTCGATGCGCTGCACCGGCACCGGCTCGTCGTCGCCCTCGCCGGCGAAGCGGTTGATCCCGACGACCACCCGCTCGCCCTCCTCGATCTCGCGCTGGTGCCGGTAGGCGGACTCCTCGATCTCACGCTGTACGTACCCGGCCTCGATGGCCTTCACCGCGCCCCCCAGGTCCTCGATGCGCTGCATCAGCTCCGCGGCCTCCTCTTCGAGCGCGTCGGTCAGGTGCTCGACGTAGTAGCTCCCGCCGAGCGGATCGACGGCCTCCGGCACGCCCGTCTCGTGCGCCAGGATCTGCTGCGTGCGCAGCGCCAGCCGCGCCGACGGCGGGGTCGGCAACCCCAGCGCCTCGTCGAGGGCGTTGGTGTGCAGGCTCTGCGTTCCGCCGAGCACCGCCGCCAGCGCCTGGAAGGCCGTCCGCACCACGTTGTTGTCCGGCTGCTGCGCGGTCAGGGTGCTGCCGCCCGTCTGCGTGTGGAAACGCAGCATGAGCGCCTTGGGCTCGGTGGCGCCGAACTCCTGGCGCATGATGCGCGCCCACATGCGGCGCGCGGCCCGGAACTTCGCCACCTCCTCGAACAGCCGGCTGTGGCAGGCGAAGAAGAACGACAGGCGCGGGCCGAACGCATCCACCTCGAGCCCCGCTTCCAGGGCGGCGCGCACGTACGCCCGGGCGTTGGCGAGCGTGAAGGCGATCTCCTGCGCCGCGCTGGCACCGGCCTCGCGGATGTGGTAGCCGGAGATGGAGATGGTGTTGAAGTTCGGAAGGTGCTCCGCGCAGTAGGCGAACAGGTCGGTCACCAGCCGCATGCTGGGACGGGCCGGGTAGATGTAGGTGCCGCGCGCCACGTACTCCTTGAGGATGTCGTTCTGCACGGTGCCGCCCAGGCGTTCGGCGGCGACCCCCTGCTCCTCGCCGACCAGCTGGTACAGGGCGAGCAACATCATCGCCGGGGCGTTGATCGTCATGGACGTCGTCACCTGCTCGAGCGGGATGCCCTCGAACAGCCGCCGCATGTCCTGAAGCGTGGCGATCGACACCCCCACCCGGCCCACCTCCCCCGCCGCCAGCGGGTCGTCGGGGTCGAGGCCGAGCTGGGTGGGCAGGTCGAACGCCACCGACAGGCCAGCCACCCCCTGCTCGAGCAGGTAGCGGTAGCGCTGGTTGGACTCCTCGGCGGTGCCGAAGCCGGCGTACTGCCGCATGGTCCATAGCCGCCCCGCGCTGTACATCTCCGGGTAGACGCCCCGCGTATAGGGGTAGGCGCCGGGACGCCCCAGCCGCTCCGGGAGCCCGTCGGGAGGACCATCGTAGAGGGGCTTCATGCCGCGATGATAACGGAGCCGGCGCCGACCCACCGCGCGGCACGGCTCCTCCGAGCACCGGCGGGCCGGCGTTAGACTGAGCGCATGAGGCTCTACAGCGCCGCGCAGATGCGCGCGGCCGACGCCGCCGCCGCCGCGGCCGGCATGCCGACCCAGCTGCTCATGGAGGCCGCCGGCCGCGCGGTGGCCGAAACGACGCGCGAGCGTCTCCCGGCCGCGGGGCGCGCGCTGGTGCTGTGCGGCAAGGGCAACAACGGGGGGGACGGCTACGTCGCCGCCCGCTTCCTGCAGGGCTCCGGCTGCGCCGTCGAGGTGCTGGAGATGGCTCCCGAGCCCGCCGGCGAGGACGCCGCCGCGGCGCGACGCGCGCTCCTCGCCCACGGCGTCGCGCCGGAACCGCTCGACGACGACCGCCTGGCGGCGGCGCTCGAACGCTGCGACGTGGTCATCGACGCGTTGCTCGGCAGCGGGCTGGACCGCCCGCTGCACGGGGCGCTGCAGGCGTGGGTCGAGCGGCTGACCGCGAGCGCCCTTCCGGTGGTGGCCGTCGACGTGCCGACCGGCGTATCCGCCGACGCGCCGACGCCCCCCGGAACGCATGTGCGGGCCGCCTTGACGGTCCAGCTCGCCGGCGCCAAGCGGGCCAGTGCCTTCTATCCCGCGCGCAGCGCGTTCGGCGACACCATCGTGGTCGATATCGGGATCCCGCGGCAGGTGCTCGAGCAGGCGTCGCCGGTGACGCTGCTCGACGCCGCCACCGCGGCCCGCTGGCTGCCTGCGCGCGCTCCCGACGCCCACAAGTACAGCGCCGGCACGGTCCTGGTGGTGGCGGGCTCCGAGCGCTACCTGGGCGCCGCAGAGCTGGCGTGCCGCGCCGCCTACCGCGGCGGGGCGGGCCTGGTGACGCTGGCCGCGTCGTCACGCGCGCCCGCCGGCTGGCCCGAGGTGGTGTTCGAACCGTTGCGCTGGACCGACGCGTCCCCGCTCGACACCCTCGAGGCGCTCGACCCGAAGCGGGCGCAGGTCGCCGTGGTCGGGCCGGGGCTCGATCCTGCGGCGGTGCGCTGGCTGCCCCTGCTGCTGTCCAGGCTGGGGGGCGCCGTGGTCCTCGACGCCGGCGCGCTCGAGCCGGGCGCCGAGCTGCAAGACACGGTGCGCGCCCACGGCCGGGCCGTCCTCACACCCCACGTCGGCGAGGCCGCACGCCTGCTGGCAAGCCCGGCCGGCGACGTGCTGGCCGACCCCCCGGCCGCGGCGGCAGCCCTCGCCGAACGCTACGCCGCCGTCACGGTGCTGAAGGGAGCGAGCACGGTCATCGCTGCGCCCGACGGGCGCCAGGCGGTGTCCACGCGCGGCCACCCGGGCATGGCGGTCGGCGGCACCGGCGACGTGCTGGCCGGGCTCCTGGGCGCGCTGCTCGCCACGGGAGACGCGTTCGAGCGGGCGTGCGCCGGCGTGTACCTGCACGGGCGCGCGGGGGAACGGGCGGCCGACGACCACGGCCTGGGGCTGGTGGCCGACGACGTCGTGGAGGCGCTGACGGAGGCCGCCGGCGAGCTAGCGTGCTAGATTGCGGCCTATGTTGCAGGTGCGCGTCCCCGCCACGAGTGCCAATCTCGGGCCCGGGTTCGACGCGCTGGGGGTCGCCCTCGACCTCGATCTGACCGTCCGCGCAGCCGAGAGCGAGCGCGACCGGTTCACCTACCGCGGCGACGGCCACGTCCCCGACTCCCCTCACAACCTCGTGCACCAGGGCTTCCGAGCCGCCTATCATGCGCTCGACCTGGAGCCTCCCCGGATGGCGTTCGACGCCGACAACCCGATCCCGCTGGCACGCGGGCTCGGATCCTCCTCCGCCGCCCTGGTGGCGGGCGCCGCGCTGGCCGACGCCATGCTCGGCGAGCGCCTCGGCCGCGAGGAGGTCTTCCGCCTGGTGGCCCGCCTCGAGGGCCACCCGGACAACGTCGCGCCCGCCATCTTCGGAGGCTTCACGGTGTCGGCGGCCGACGAGTCCGGCGCCTTCCTCAGCGCCAGCCTGCCGCTGCCGCCGAGCTGGCGCCTGCTCTTCGGCGTGCCGGACTTCGAGCTGCCCACGGCCAAGGCGCGCGCGGTGCTGCCTTCGAGCTATCCACGCTCCGACGCGGTGCGCACCTCCGGCCGGGCGGCCCTGTGGGCCGTTGCGGTCGCGACCGACCGCCCCGAGCTGCTTCGCGTGGCGTCGCTCGACGTGCTCCACGAGCCCTACCGCTCCCCGCTGGTGCCCGGCCTCGACGCCTGCCGCGCGGCCCTGCGGGCCGAGGGAGCCTTCGCCGCCTACCTCTCGGGCGCCGGCCCCACGCTGGGCGTGGTGGCCGACGGGCCTCGCGTCACGGCGTGCCGGGCGCTCCTGGAGGACTTCGCCGGCGACGGCGGCAGGGTGCTCGATCTGGGCGCCGGCCGCGGCTACGAGGTGGGGCCAGCCCCCGCGCTGGAGTAGCCGCCTCGACCGCAGCTACACCCAGGCGTGGAGCACCTTGAAGCCGCCATCCACCCGCTGCGTCTCGAAGCCCTTCCAGGCCGACAGCTCCCGCTCGTAGGGCAGCGCTCGGTTGGCCACGATCCAGGCGCTCCCGCCGCGCCGCAGCCGCGCGCGGGCCGTCTCCAAGAAGGCGCGCCCGACCTCCAGGCGCACCTGCTTGCCGACGTGGAACGGCGGGTTGACGAGCAGCGCGTCGAAGCGCGCGTCGGACGCCAGCGCCGCGTCCAGATCCGAGTGCAACACGCTCACCCCCGCCGGCAGGTTGCGCCGGGCGCTCCGCACGGCAGCGAGGTCGTCGTCCAGAGCGGTCACCTGCGCGGCGCCGGAGCGCACCGCGGCGTCGGCGAGGATCCCCGTGCCGCACCCCAGGTCTGCGACGGTCGCGCCGCGAAGCGCGCCCGAGGCCTGCGCCTCGAGCGTCGCGAGCAGCACCGCCGTGCCCGGGTCCAGCGCGCGGGCGGCGTGCACGCCCGGGAGCGACCACCAGCCCCGGCCCAACGCTTCGAACCGGCGCCAGGGAACCGCGGCCCCGGGGTCCGCCGCCGCCGTGGCGCCGTCCGGCCCCCGCGCACCCTCGAAACGGGCGACCCGCCAGCCCCGGCTCCGGCCCACCACGCTCACCCGGTCGAACCACGCGGCGGCGTCGCGCTCGTAGCGCTTCGCCCCCTGGTCCTTGTGCATGGCCGTGAAGGCGACGCCGCCGGCCCCCAGCGCGCGGGCCGCGGCCGCCAGCTCGGAGCGCACGCGGTCGTTGCCGCGATCGGTGGGAGGCAGCAACAGCACAGCGTCGCAACAGGCGGTCTCCAGATCCCACGGCAGGCCGGCCGCGACCTCGACCCGCGCGTCGTCCCGGAAGCGCGCCTCCGCCGCGCGCAGAGCGGCGGCGGAGGGCTCGTACACCACGACATGCCGCGCGCGCGGCGCCCCCAGGGCGCCTCCCCCGGCGCTGCCGGTCGCGTCGACCACCGTCCCGGCGAGCTCGGCGCCCGAAGCGCGCAGCGCGTCGAGCAGCTCGGCGAGTCCGGGCGCGGGCCCGGGGAAACCCCGTACGCCGGCCGACAGGAGCACGTCTCCGTGCCCGCCGACGGCGACCGGCGACAGCTGACGGTGCGCGGCCACGACGCTCACGAGCCGCAGTCTACCCGCAACGCGCGTCAGCGCCCTCGGTGGTAGCGTTGGGGCGTGCCTCTCGTGCTCGGGATCGACACCTCCTGCGACGATACCGGCGTCGGCGTGGTCGACGACGGCCGCGTGCTGGCCAACGAGGTGGAGTCGCAGACCGCCCTCCACGCCCGCTTCGGCGGCGTCGTGCCCGAGCAGGCCAGCCGCGAGCACCTCGGCGTCCTCGACGCGGTCGTGGAGCGGGCGCTCGACCGCGCGGGCGTGGCTCTCACCGACCTCGACGCCGTGGCGGCCACCCGCGGGCCGGGCCTGGTCGGCGCCCTGCTGGTGGGCCTGGGGTACGGCAAGGCGCTGGCCTGGGGGCTGGGCCTGCCGTTCGTGCCGGTGCACCACCTGGAGGGCCACATCGCCGCAGCGGTCGCGGGGTCGGGACTGGCGCCCCCCTTCCTGTGCCTCATCGCCTCGGGAGGCCACACCGCGCTGTTCGCGATCCACGCCTGGGACGCCATCGAGCAGCTCGGACGAAGCCGCGACGACGCCGCCGGCGAAGCCTTCGACAAGGTGGCCCGGCTGCTCGGGCTCGGCTACCCGGGCGGCCCGGCGCTGGCCGCGCTGGCCGCGCGCGGCGACGATCGGGCGGTCGCGCTGCCGCGCCCCATGCGCCGACAGCCGGGTTTCGACTTCAGTTTCAGCGGTCTGAAGACGGCCGTGGCGATCGCGCTCGAGCGCGACCCCGGGCTTGCGCCCGAGGACGTCGCCGCCAGCTTCGAGCGCACCGCCGTCGAGGCCCTGGTCGACGTCACGCGCCGGGCCGCGCAGCACACCGGGCTCGCGGAGCTCGTGGTCGCCGGCGGCGTGGCTGCCAACGCGCGGCTGCGCGCCACGATGGAGATGGCGGGCCTGCACGCCACCTTCCCCCCACCGTCACTGGCGACCGACAACGGCGCCATGATCGCCCTCGCGGCGGAGCGCCGGCTCGTCGACGCCCGACGGCGCCAGGACGAGGCGCTCGGGGCCGACGCCGTTCCCTACCTGCCGCTGGCCGCCACCGGCGAGCCGAGCGCGTCGGCGTAGGCCCGGGCCACCAGCGGCACCACGGATTCCTCGGAGAACTCGCGCACCGCGCGCTCCCGCGCGGCCCTCGCGTAACGGGCGTGGACGCCCTCGTCGGAGAGCAGCTCGACGGCGGCGCGCGCCATGCCCTCGACGTCGCCGGGCTCCAACAGGCGCCCGCTCACGCCGTCCTCCACCACCTCCGGCAGCCCGCCGATGCGGCTCGCCACCACCGGCACGCCGCTGGCCATCGCCTCGAGGGCGGACAGGCCGAACGACTCCTTGATGCTCGGCAGCAGGAAGAGGTCGCTGACGGCAAGCACGTCCTCGATGCGCGGGAAGCTGCCCAGGAAGGAGACGCGTCCGGTGAGCCCGAGCGTGTCGGCGAGCGCCACGGCGGCGGGCCGGTCGGGGCCGTCGCCCACCATCAGCAGCCGCGCGCCGAGGCGCTCCGACACACGCCCGAAGACGCGGATGACGTCCTCCACCTTCTTCACGGCACGGAAGTTGGAGATGTGCACCAGCAGCTTCTCGTCGGGGTGCGCGAAGCGCTGGCGCGCGTCGGGCCGGTCCGCGCCCGGCGCCGGCGCCGGGCGGAAGCGCTCGTGATCGACCGCGTTGGGGATCACACGGATGGGCGCGCGCACCCCCATCTCGCGGTTGGTGTAGTCGGCCAGGTAGCGGCTGACCGCCGTCACCACATCGGAACGCTCGATGCTGTACTGGGTGGCGCGGAGGTAGGCGCGGTTGAGCCCCACCAGCGTCACGTCGGTCCCGTGCAGCGTGGTGACGACGACGGGCCGCCGTGCAGCACGCACCATGTCGCGTGCCAGGACCGCCGCGGTCGCGTGGGGGACGGCGTAGTGGGCGTGGATGACGTCGATGCCGACCTCCTCGATGACCTCGGCCAGTTTCGACGCCTCGGCCAGGGTGGTGAGCGGCGCGTCGAACAACGGGTAGGTCATGGCCTCCACCTGATGGAAGAAGACGTTGGGCAGCGAAGGTTCGGTGAGGCGGAACGGCACGCGGTCGGCCACGAAGTGCACCGCGTCGCCGGAGCGGGCGAAGCTGAGCCCCAGCTCGGTGGCGGCCACGCCGCTGCCGCCCGCTCCGCTGTGGAGCAGGACCGCGATGTTCACGTCGGGGCCCCGTCGCATGCGGGGAAAACGAGGTTGTCGAGCACGGTGCAGTCTATGAGGGGAAAACGGCCCCGAGCCGTCTCCGAGGTTACCCGCGGCGGGCGCCGCGCGCGCGAGCCGGCGGACGAGCGACGGGCCCCGTACGGTGTTCTCCTTGTACGGTGTTCTCCGCGGGCGGCGCCGCCCGCGCGGGAGCCGGGGCTCAGCCCACGGTGCCCCACAGGCCCGCCAGGTACATCTCCTGGGTGATCACCCCGTGCACGGTCTCGCTCTCGCTGACCACGACCAGCTGCTCGTGGGCCAGGACGCTGCGCAGCTCGGTGACCGCCACGCCCGGCGGGACCTTGACCAGCTCCTCCCAGGAGGTGATGCTGTCACGACGCAGCCCGGTGACGCCCACCGGGACGCCCCCCTGCTTGACGATGACCACGCGGTTCTCCGCGAGGGTGTGAACGACCTCGCCGGCGTCCACCTGCGGCACGCCTCCCGCCGCACGCCCGGCGGTCGGCGGCACCAGCAGGCCGAACGTCAGGAGCGTCGGGCTGGGCAGGTGCAGCGCGGAGCGCGCGTACACCAGCGCGCCGCTGTAGGCCATCACGAACACCACGCCCTCCGCCAGGCCCGCGGCGTTGAAGCTGGTGAAGCCGAGCCGGCCGGCCCGCCCCAGCAGCAAGAACACGCCGAACGAGATCAGCAACGCGAAGCCGAACGACGTCACGCCACCCCAGAAGGCGGCACTGCGCAGTTGACCCGGCCGCCTCATGCGACCTTCCGGCGTCCGGCCGGGCCGCTCACGCGTTCGCTCCCGGAAGACCCGGGCGCCTCTCATCGAGCGCTCCCGGCAGATGTCCCGGACGGTCGACGTCCGCCGCCAGGGCGGCGTCGTCGGTCACCAGCGCACGCGCCCGGATCCCGGAGATCCGCTCCAGGCGCCGCTCGAGCTGGCCGATGCCCGCCCTCCCCAGGAGCAGCGCCAGAAGCACGTCCACGCCGAACAGTCCCGCCAGCGCCAGCGGGTTCTTGCGGGCGCGGAAGGCGGCGTCGAGCAGCGGAAGCAGCTTCGGAACGGCCGCAGGAGCGATCAGCACGGCGTTCCCGCCCGTCAGCCGGCCCTCCCGGAGGCGGGCGAAGGTGCGCCGCTGGTGCGGGAACTGCGCGCTCGACGCGGCTTCGGTCACCGCGGGATAGACCAGGTCGGCGTCGGGCACGGCCTCGATCAGGGCGGCCAGGCCGTCCGACGTCACCCACGGGATGTCGGCGGTGAGGACCAGCAGGCGCGCCTCGGGCGCCAAGGCCAGCGCCGCACCTGCGCCGAGCGCCAGCGAGTCGACCAGGCGCCGCCCCCCAGGCACCGACACGTCGTAGAGGCCGCGCAGCCGGACGTTGACGGGGCCGACATAGACGATGCGCCCCACCGGCGCGCAGCCGCGCAGCGCCTCCAGCACGTAGGCGCCCATCGGCTTGCCGGCCACCGGCACCAGCGCCTTGGCTTCGACGCCGGCGTCGGCCGCCATCCGGTCGCCGGCCTCCCCGCCCGCCAGGACCACGGCGGTGATCGCACTCCTCGACGCCCTCATGGCCCGATTGTAGCGCGCGCGGTCGCGCGTCCGACGGCCACGAAGCGGCGCCTGGGCGGGACCGGTCCGGTCCCGCCCAGGCGAAGGGTGAACGAAGCAGGTGCTGCAAGGTCGTAGGCTGCCGCCCCGCTCAGAGGTGGGACTGGCTGGCCGAGAGCCGGGCCGTCTGCCCGGACTGGATGTTGAAGCCGCTGACGTAGGTCCGGAAACCGGGGGCCACCAGCGTGAGCTCGTGCTGTCCGGGATCCAGGTTGGGCACCGAGAGCCGGCCGCTGCCGCTCGGGATCGTCCCGACCTGCCGACCGTCCACGAACGCGATCGCGCCCCCCACGTTGGCCTGGATGATCAGCGTGCCGGAGGCGCGCTGCAGGCTCGTGGACACCTGCCGGTCCTCGCCGCGGGCCAGGCTGAAGCTCACGTTCGCGTCCTGGTAGCCGGGCAGGGAGAAGCGCACGGTGTGGTTGCCGGCATCGACGTTCATGCGTCCGGTTGGGGTGGAGCCGACATGGTTGCCATCGAGGTAGACGTTCGCCCCGCGCGGGTTGCTGTCGAACGACACCGTACCGGTGCGGCGGATGGGTTGGAGCTGCGCCCGGACCGTCTGCGTTTCGCCCGGCCGCACGTTGACGCTGGTCTGGAACGTCTCGTAACCGTCCTTGGTGACCTTGACGTCGTGCCGCCCGGGATGGGTGCCGAAGTTCGTCGGCGTGGTGCCGACGTAGTTGCCGTCGACGTACGCCTGCGCCTGCTGCGGGCTGGAGTCGATGCGCAGGTTCCCGAAGGCGGGCTGCTGAGGCGCGTCGCCGACGTAGTACAGCGCGGTACTGGTCACCCAGTCCTGCTGCGGCACGGGCTTGACGACGATGGCGAAGCCGTGGACGAAGCCGTCCTGACCCCCGCTGCCGCTGGCGAAGTTGTCGCCCGATTTGAACTGCGCGATCTCGCGGGTATCGAGCTGCTGCTTGCTGGCCACCGCGATGACCTTCGACAGGCCGCGTGGCGGCGCGATGCTGAAGGAGTAGCGCGCGTTCGAGGGTGGGAAGGTGCGGCTCTCCCCGGCGTTCAGACGGTTGTTCTGCCCTTCCCGGTCGTACCGGTTGGGCAGGATCTGGGTGATCTCACCGTCGGGTTTGACGCTGAAGAGGTAGACGTAGGCCGACTGGCTCACTCGTACCGAGATCCGGACGTTCTCGCCCAGCTGGTAGACGGGTCGCGAGCCGCCCTTGTCGAGCGACACGTCGACGTTGAAGTTGGGAGCGGGGTTGGGATTGACGACGATCGCCTCGGGGCTGATGACGATCTTCTGGGCAAAGGCCAGCGGGAGAGCGAATGCGAGTAGGATCAGGATTTTCCTCATGGCCGGCCTCCTTTCCTAGTCGTGAGGCTAGCACGCACCCTCCGAAGCACGTGATGATGGGCTTAAACCGCTCTTCATGGAGGTCTCTTCATGTACCATGGGCTGCGTGCGGGTCGCTCCGCGTCGCGCTGGGACGCGCTCCGTGCCCGCCGCCACCCGTCCTGCGGGGACCGACCTTGCCCCCTGCCGGGCCGCGGGCCTCCCCCTTCTCACGGTTCTAGGGCGACCCTCTTCGATACTCCGGGAGATGACCATGCAACGATCCCTCCGCCGCCTGATGCTCCTCGCCGCTGTGCTGGTCGCGGCGACGGCGAGCGCGCAGCAACCGGACGTGTCCACCGTGCTCGACAACATCACCAAGGCGGCGAACGCCATTCAGGACGCTACCTTCACCGTCACGGGCAAACTCGTGGACTCCGACGGCACGGTGATCCCCCTGGACGTCGACATCCAGGCGATCCCGCCGCAGCACCTCGCCAGCGCCTACATCAACCAGCCCGACGCCCTGGCCGACAACCAGATCGTCCTCGACGGCAACGTGGTCAAGAACTACACCTTCCTGACCAACCAGATCACGCTCTTCGACGCCAACGATCCCGACGCGCTGGGGGGCCTGCTTCCGGCGGGCCCCAACGGCCAGAGCGCCCCCCAGATCTCGTTCGACCTCGGCAAGATCTTCGCGGGCTACGACGCCAGCATCAAGAACGTGACGACGGACGGCGGAACCCGGACCTACGTGCTCGACTTCGCCAACAAGGACCCCAAGGCCAACATCCTCGACGTCGAGGCCACCGTGCCTTCGAGCGACTGGCTGCCGCGGCGGCTCGTCTTCCTGCAGAAGGGCGACCGCGTCGTCGCCGATCTCAACGTGAAGAATTTGAAGCTCGACCAGGGGCTCGATCCGAAGAAGGTCGGCTACCTCCCGCAGGACGCCGAGGTCATCGACAACCGCAAGAAGTGAAGTTGCCGCGCGCTCGGTCCGGGTACCCGGCGCGAGCGCGCGGCGGCCGGCGCCTCAGCCGGGCAGCTCTCCGACCATCCGTTCGGGCACGACCGCCTCGTCGAACTCCTCCTCGGTCAGGTAACCGAGTCGCAGCGCCGCCTGCTTCAGCGTCAGCCCGTCGCGGTGCGCGGTCTGCGCGATCTCGGCCGCCTTGTAGTAGCCGATCCTGGTGTTCAGCGCCGTCACCAGCATCAGGGAGTTGTCGAGGTGCTCCCGGATGCGCTCGCGGTTGGGCGTGATGCCGACCACGCACTTGTCGGTGAACGAAGCGCTGGCGTCGCCCAGCAGGCGCGCGCTCATGAGCACGTTGTAGATCATCACCGGCTTGAACACGTTGAGCTGGAACTGGCCGTGGGTCCCGGCCACGCTCACGGCGGCGTCGTTGCCGATCACCTGGGCGCAGACCATGGTCATGGCTTCCGCCTGGGTGGGGTTCACCTTGCCCGGCATGATCGACGAGCCCGGCTCGTTGGCCGGCAGGCTGATCTCGCCGATGCCGCAACGCGGGCCCGACGCGAGGAGCCGCACGTTGTTGGCGACCGCCAGCAGACTCACGGCCACCCGCTTGAGCGCCCCCGACGCCTCGACCACGGCGTCGTGCGCGCTGAGGCTCTCGAACTTGTTCTCCGCGCTGACGAACGGGTGACCGGTCAGCTCGGCGATCACCTGCGCCACCCGCACGGCGAACCCGGCAGGGGTGTTCAGCCCGGTACCCACTGCGGTGCCCCCCAGGGCCAGCTCGCGAAGGTGCTCGAGGCTGTGTTCGACGGTTTCGATGCCCTTCTTGACCTGCGCCGCGTAGCCGCTGAACTCCTGCCCCAGCGTCAACGGCGTCGCGTCCATGAGGTGGGTGCGTCCGATCTTGACGATGCCCATGAACTCCCGCGCCTTGGCGTCCAGAGCCTGCTGCAGCCGATGCAACTGCGGCAGGGTGTGCTCGACCAGCGCGACGTAGGCCGCCACGTGCATGGCGGTCGGGAAGGTGTCGTTGGAGGACTGCGACTTGTTCACGTCGTCGTTCGGATGGATGGGGGTCTTGCTGCCGAGATCGCCCCCCAACAGGTCGATCGCGCGGTTGGAGATCACCTCGTTGACGTTCATGTTCGACTGGGTGCCGGAACCGGTCTGCCACACCACCAGCGGGAAGTGGTCGTCCAGCTCGCCCGCCAGGATCTCGTCGCAGACGCGAGCGATGATGTCGGCCTTGTCCTGGGGGAAGTCGGTGAGCTCCGCGTTGGTGAACGCGGCCGCCTTCTTCAAGACCGCGAACGCGCGCACGATCTCGGTGGGCATGCGCTGCCCACCGATCTTGAAGTTCTCCAGCGAGCGCTGGGTCTGCGCGCCCCAGTAGCGGTCGGCGGCCACGCGGACCTCGCCCAGCGTGTCCTTCTCGATGCGGTACTCCATGGTTCCTCCAAGGCGGCGGCATGGGCCGCCTGACGGGCCCATGCTAACGCCGGGCGCTTGCCGGCCGGGGCTGTGTCAGGGCCGCAGGGCGAAGCGCAGGGCGCCGGCCAGAGCGTTGCGCCAGTTCGTCCAGTTGTGCCCGGCGTGACGCTCGACGTAGGCGTGCTCGACACCGTGCGCCTCCAGCGCCCGGGCGGTGCGCCGGTTCACGTCGGTGAGCCACTCGAGCGTGCCGCAAGAGGCGTACCAGCGCAACCCGCCGGCGCCTCGCTCCTCGATCGTCCGCGCCACCCATGAGCGGGCGCTGCCGTAGAAGTCCCGGTCGTCGGGACGCCCCAGGAACGCACCGGAGAACGTGACCACGCCGCTCACCAGGTCGGGCCGCTCGAGCGCCAGCGTGGCGCTGAACAGGCCGCCCAGGCTGGCGCCCACGGCCACCAGCTCCCCGGTGGACGGGTAGCGCCGCTGCAGCTCGCCGAGCAGCTCGCGCTCGACGAAGTTGCGGTAGCCCGGGTGGAAGGCGTACTCGCGTGAGCGCTCCACCGGCTCCACGAACGCCACGCGCGCGGGACGCGCCTCGCCGGCGGCCACGAGTGCGGCGAGGACGTCGGCCAGGCGCGCCAACCGATAGAACGCCACCCCGTCCTGCACGAGCAGCCAGGGGAGGGCCGTGTCCTCGAGGCCGGCGGGAGTCGCCACGATCACGCGGCGCTGCTGGTGCAGCTCCTCGCTGGCCACGCGCAACCGGTCCACCACCGGCGGCTCGGCCGGCGCGGGGGGGTCCGCCAGGGCGTCGGGGCGATAGGCCGGCCCCGTGAGCGCGCTGAGCTCCCGGTACCAGGGGTTCTCCGCACGGAGGGGGTTCGCCGGATCGGCGCGCAGCCTCCCTTCGGCGTCGATGAAGCCGTACTCGAAGTAGACGTCGTCGGGCAGCTCGAAGGCGAGCGGCGACGAGCGTTCCGGGTCGACCGGCTGCGGGGAGCGGTCCATGTCGGTGAGGTCGGAGGCGAGGCGCTTCGCCCACGCGGGGAGGTCGAGCGAGACCTGCATGCCGACGAGTGTACCCGCGACGGGCGCCCGCCAGGGACTCCCGGGCCGCGTTTCCGAAGCCGGCCGAAGCCCTGGTAGACTCGCCCGCATGGCCGCACACCCCTACGACACCCTCTCGCTGGACACGCTCCGGCAACGCGCCAACGCCAAATGGACGCACTTCGGGCCCGACATCCTGCCGCTGTGGGTGGCGGAGATGGACTTCCCCGTCGCCGACGCTGTCAGGGACGCGATCGCCGCGCAGGTTGGCGACAACGTCGGCTACGGCCTCGCACAGGGCCTGCCCGGCCTCGTCGAGGCGATGCAGGACCGCTTCGGCGGCCGCTACGGCCTGCGTCCGGAGCCCGACGGCATCCGGTTGCTCGGGAGCACCGTGCAGGGACTCTACCTGGCCTCGCTGGCGTTCGCCGGGCCGGGCGACGAAGCGCTGCTGCTGACCCCCCTCTACCCGCCGTTCCGCGCCGCCCTGGAGAACACCGGCCGGGTGCCGGTGGAGGTACCGATGATCGACGGGCCGGAGGGCTACGCCGTCGACTTCGACGCGCTGGAGGCCGCCGTCACGCCCGCCACACGCCTGCTGATGCTGTGCAACCCGCACAACCCCGTGGGCCGTGTGTTCGGAAAGGCCGAGCTCGAGCGCCTCGCCGAGCTGGCCCTCGAACACAACCTCTGGGTGATCTCCGACGAGCTCCACGCCGATCTCACCCTGACCGGCACGCACCGCCCTATCGCGGGCCTCGGACCGGAGATCGCCCGGCGCACGCTCACGCTCTACGGGCCGACCAAGGCCTTCAACATCCCCGGCCTCAAGATCAGCTTCGCCTTCAGCGCCAACCCCGCCATGCTGGAGCGCATCGGCCACCACGCGCGCGGCGTGGCGCCCGGCCCCAACGTGCTGGGGCAGGCCGCCGCCCTCGGGGCGTACACCGGCGCCGACGCCTGGTTCGAGACCACCCTGGCGTACCTGCGAGCCAACCGCGACCACGTGGCCCGGCGCGTGGCCAGCGACCTGCCCGGCGTGCACATGCACGCGCCGGAAGGCACCTACCTGGCGTGGCTCGACTTCAGGGCCGCGGGTCTGGGCGACGACCCGGCCGCCGTGCTGCGGGAGGAGGCCGGCGTCGGGCTCAACAGCGGGCCCTCCTTCGGCACGGGCGGTGAGGGCTTCGCGCGCCTCAACTTCGCCACCAGCCGCGCCATCGTCGACGAGGGGCTCGACCGCATCGCCGCGCGTCTCGCCTCGGGGTCCGCCGCCTGAGCCGCGCCCTGCCGGGAGGGACGCCCGCGCGCTTCTACCCCGAGGAGCTCGAGCATTGCCGCCTATGCCCCCGGCTGGCCGGCTGGCGCGAGGAGGTCGGGCGCGTCAAGCGCCGCGCCTACGCCGGGCACACCTACTGGGCCCGCCCCGTACCGGGCTTCGGCGACCCCGATGCCACGCTGCTGCTGCTGGGACTGGCGCCGGGCGCCCACGGCTCGAACCGGACCGGCCGCATGTTCACCGGCGACGCCAGCGGAGCCTTCCTGTTCCCGGCGCTACACCGGGCAGGGCTCGCCTCGAGGCCGGACGGGAGCGAGCCCCACGACGGCATGACGCTGCACGGGGTGTGGATCACCGCAGCGCTTCGCTGCGTTCCGCCCGGCAACAAACCTCGCCGCGACGAGCTGACGAACTGTCGCCGCTGGTTGCGGCACGACCTGACGCGCCTGCCGCGCCTTCGCGCGGTGGTCGCGCTGGGGCGGATCGCGCACGACAGCTACCTCGACCTGCTGCGGGCCCAAGGCGCCCCGATCGTCAAGGCGCACCACCGTTTCGCGCACGGCGCCGAGCACCGCCTCGAGGACGGGCTCCCGCTCATCGACGCCTACCACGTGAGCTTCCAGAACACCAACACCGGCCGGCTCACCCCCGCCATGTTCGACGCCGTGCTGGCGCGCGCCAAGGAGCTCGGCGGGTGGTGAGGGCCGCTTCTGCAGGACGCCGCTCCGGCGTCCACCGCGATAGAGTCACGCCATGACGTTGACGACGATCAACCTGGGGCCTTCGCTGGAGTCGGCCCTGGTGTCGGGGCACCCCTGGATCTACCGCAACCACCTTCCCAGGCACCGCCTGACGACCGGGGAGTGGGTGCGGGTGGAGGCGGGCCGCGCCGTGGCACACGGCCTGTACGACGGGCACGGCGCGATCGCCGTGCGCCTGTTCAGCCGCGAAACGGCGCCCGATGACGCGCTCATAAAGCGCCGCGTCCTGGACGCGCTGGAGCTGCGCCGGCCGCTCACCGAGCGCGGTGACACCGACGCCTACCGCTTGCTGTACGGGGAGGGCGACTTCCTGCCGGCGATCGTCGCCGATCGCTACGGCCGCTTCGCCGTCGTCAAGGGGTACGCGGCCAGCGTGCGGCCCCTCCTGCCCATGGTCGCCCGCACGCTCGGCAGCGCGCTCGGCCTCAAGGGGGTGGTGCACAGGGTCGAAGGCGACGAGCTCGAGCCGTTGTGGGGCGAGCTCCCGCCCCCCGCGGAGAGCGTGCTCGAGAACGGCCTGCGCTTCCACGCCGACCTCCGCCGTGGTCAGAAGACGGGGCTGTTCCTCGACCAGCGCGACAACCGCATGCTGGTGCGCGACCTGGCCGCGGGGCGCAGCGTGCTCAACCTGTTCAGCTACACCGGCGCGTTCAGCGTCTACGCGCTGGCGGGCGGAGCGGAGCTGGCCGTCAGCGTGGACGTGGCCGAAGGGGCGGTGCAGGAGGCGGCGGCCTCCGTCGAGCGCAACGGGCTGAGCGTCGAACGTCACCGCGCGCTCGCCGCCGACGCCTTCACCTTCCTGCCGCAGGCCGCCGAGCGTGGCGAGCGGTACGGTCTCGTGGTGCTCGACCCGCCGGCGCTGGCGCGCAACGCCGAGCAGCGCCGGCGCGCGCAACGCGCCTACTTGAAGCTGAACCGCGCGGCGTTCCGCGCCGTCGAGCCGGGCGGGTTCCTGGCTACCTCGTCGTGCACCTCCCAGATCTCTCCGGAGGCGTTCCAGCGGCTGGTGGCCGAGGCCGCGCAGGCAGCGGGCGTACGCGCCCAGCTCGTCGCCGAGCGCGGCCAGCCGCTCGACCACCCGGTGCCCGCCAGCTTCCCCGAGGGGCGCTACCTGAAGTTCCTGGTGTACCGGGTCCTGCCCGGCTGAGGGGGCCCGCGCCGCGGCCGGGGATCAGTCCGCCGACGGCGGCAGGCTTTCGTTCAGCCAGGCGAGCACGTCGTCGAGGACGGCTTCGCGCTCGAGATCTTTGAACAGCTCGTGGTATCCCCCGGGGTAGGACCGCAGCGTCACGTTCTCGGACCCGATGCTCGCGGCCAGCTCGCGACTGGCCTCGGGATCGTTGAGCCCGTCGGCCGCACCGTGCACGATCAGCGTCGGAGCCTGGAGCGCGCGGGCGCGCTCCAGCAGCGGCGGCCCGGAGCGGACCAGCTCGTGCCCCATGCGGGCCTTCACCCAGCCCGAGTAGACCAGGGGGTCGTTGCGGTACGCCTCCACCTCGGCCGGGTCGCGCGAGAGCACGGTGGGGTCGAGGCGTTGGACGGGGAGCTGCGGCGCCACACGCGCCAACCCCGAGGCCAGTCCGGTCATCCAGGCGGGCGGCGGCACGGTGGGCCGCAGGAAGGGGGCGCTCAGGACCAGCAGGCTGACGCGGTCGGGGTGCTCCAGGGCGAAGCGCAGCGCGATGGTGCCTCCCATGCTGTGGCCCAGCACCAGCCGCGGGAGGTCGGGGCGCTCGGCCCCAACGCGTTCGCTCAGGCGCAGCACGTCCTCGATGTAGTCGGCGAAGAGCTCCACGTCGGCGCGTCGGCCCGGGCTCCGCCCGTGCCCGCGCAGGTCGATGGCCCAGGTCTCGATACCTTCCGAGGCCAGCGTCGCCGCCACCGCCCGGTGGCGGCCCGCGTGCTCCGCGTAGCCGTGCACCAGCAGGCAGGTGGCGCGGGGCGCCCGGGCGGGCCAGCGGAAGAGCGCCAGCTCGAGCCCGTCGCGGGTGCGGAGCGTGCCGGTCTCGGGATCCACCGGGCTCACGCCTCCTCGAGCGTGACCTCGACGTCCTCCATCACGGGGTTCGACAGGACCTTCTCGGCGATCTCGCGGAGCTGCCGCTCCACCTCGCTGCGCTCGCCCTCGAGTACGAGCTCGATGCGCTTGCCGACCCGCACGCCCGAGACGTTCTCGTTGCCCAGACGGCGCAGGGTCGCCTCTACCGCCCTCCCCTGGGGGTCGAGGATGGAGCGCTTGAGCAACACGTCCACGATCGCGCGGTAGCTCGGCACGCTCACTCGCCGGACCGCTCGGGAGCGATGGGGCGCGGCTCGCCGCCCTCCACCACGCGGTGGAAGACCTCCTGGTAGGCCTCCTCGACGGCGCCGAGATCGCGGCGGAAGCGGTCCTTGTCGAGCTTCTCACCGCTCGCGAGGTCCCACAGGCGGCAGGTGTCCGGGCTGATCTCGTCGGCGAGCACCAGGTCTCCGTCGGCGGTGCGCCCGAACTCGAGCTTGAGATCGACCAGCTCGAGCCCGCGCTCCTCGAAGTAGGGAACGAGCGTGTCGTTCACCGTCGACGCCATCTCGAACAGCGCCTCCAGGTCCTCGGGCGTGGCGAGCTCCAGCGCCACCGCGGTGGCGTCGTTGAGGGGCGGATCGCCCAGCTCGTCGCTCTTGTAGCACCACTCGATGACGATCGGGTCGAGGTCGAGCCCCTCGTCGACGCCGTAGCGCTTGGCGAACGAGCCGGCCGCGCGGTTGCGCACGATCACCTCGATGGGGATGATCTCGACCGCCTTGACGAGCTGCTCGCGCTCGGACAGGCGGGACACGAAGTGGGTAGGCACGCCCTGCTCCGCCAGGAGCTCGAACAGCACGCCGGACACGGCGTTGTTCACCACCCCCTTGCCGCGGATGGTGCCGCGCTTGAGCGCGTTGAACGCCGTCGCGTCGTCCTTGTACTCGACGATGTACAGGCGCTCGTCCTCGGTGTCGAACACCTTCTTGGCCTTGCCTTCATAGCGCATCGCGCCTTTGACGGGAGCGGTCACGCCCGGATGATAGCAGGTCCGCACGCCCCGCCGAACGGCCTGCAGGCAGCCGCGCCGCGCCGGAGAGGGACGTTACAGGCCGAAGCGCAGGTAGATGGCGTCGATATGCCTCAGGTACCAGCGCGGGTCGAAGGCGCTCTCGAGCTCGGCCGCGTCCAGGCGGCTGTCCGGATCGTCGGCGAGCAGCGACTTCAGGTGCGTGCCCTCGTCCCAGCTCCGCAGGCTGTTGCGCTGCACTACCTCGTAGGCGGCCTCGCGACCCATCCCCTTGTCGATGAGCAGGTGGAGCACCCGCTGCGAGTACACCAGGCCGTGCAGGAGCTCGAGGTTGGCCGCCAGGCGATCCTCGTCCACCACCAGGTTGCGCAGCACCCCGGTGAGCCGTCGCACGGCGTAGCTGGCGAGCGTGGTGGAGTCGGGCAGGATGACCCGCTCGACCGAGCTGTGGCTGATGTCGCGCTCGTGCCACAGAGCCACGTTCTCCAGCGCCGCCTGCAGGTTCGCGCGCAACAGGCGCGCCACCCCGGTGAGGTTCTCGCTGGCGATGGGGTTCTTCTTGTGCGGCATGCTCGAGCTGCCCGTCTGACCCTTGCCGAAGCCCTCCTGGGCCTCGCGCACCTCGCTGCGCTGCAGGTGCCGGATCTCCAGCGCGATGCGCTCCACGGTGGTCCCCAGGATGGCCAGCGCGCTCATCAGCTCGGCATGGCGGTCACGGGCCACCGTCTGGTTGGTGATTTCGTCGACGGCGAGCCCCAGCCGCTCGGCCACCCGCGCCTCGACCTCGGGGGGCACGTGCGCGTAGGTACCCACCGAGCCCGACAGCATCGCCACGGAGATGGCCTCGTGCGCCCGCCGCAAGCGTGTCTCGTCGCGTCGCAGCGCCGCCAGGAAGTTCAGGAACTTCAGGCCGAAGGTCATGGGCTCGGCGTGGATGCCGTGCGTGCGGCCCACGCTGGGGGTGTGCTTGTAGCGCACCGCCTTCTCGCGCAGCGCTTCGGACAGCGCAGAGACGTCG